>Ga0164294_10000227_pt1 | contig 54323 bp, 43 predicted proteins | sample GEODES005metaG_FD_111479 | JGI IMG/M metagenome (GOLD analysis project Ga0164294, IMG submission 111479) | Oligotrophic lake water microbial communities from Sparkling Lake, Wisconsin, USA - GEODES005 metaG | ecosystem: Environmental > Aquatic > Freshwater > Lake | place: USA: Sparkling Lake... | reverse complement strand
GGCAACCAGGCCGCCCAGGAGCGCCTCGCCGCGCCCCAAGCCGCGCTGCAGGCCGCCCGCGCCGCCGGTCCTGGCGGGCCCGTCCCCGGCGGCGAGGCCCTCGCCCAGCGCCTCGGGGTCGACCTCTCCGGCGTGCGCGCCTGGGTCGGCGTCCCCATGGCGGTCAATGCCGTCACCGACGGCGCCGACATCGCCTTCGCCGCCCCGCAGCCGGCCCCCGAGGTGGTCGCCCACGAGCTGGTCCACGTCGCCCAGGCCCAGCAGGTCGGCCCGGGCGCCGGCGCGCAGGCCACCGAGCGCGAGGCCGAAGAGAAGGGCGCCGCCGCCGCAAAAGGCGGCCCCGTCGACCCGGTCGGCGCCCCGGCCGGCCCGCTGATGATGGACAACACCCGCCCGCCGCCGCCCTCCCGCGAAGAGCGCAACTTTCGTAGCACCTGCGGCTCGCCGGCCCCCGACAACCTCGATCGCAGACCCTTCCTCGGGCGCAGCTTCACGCCCAGCGAGGGGGTCGACACCAGCGGCCACGTCGGTCGCTTTGCCGGGGTGAACCCCACCCTGCGCGGCCGCCTCGATCTCGTCGAGGCCGAGCTCAACCGCCAGTGGGCCCAGGTGCCGGCCGACCAGCGCACCCGCCCCGACGGCAGCCCGGCCCGCTCGGTGGCCGACTGGGTGGGCGTGCGCGGCAGCCACATCGGCTGGCGGCCCGACCCCAGCGGCCACCACCGCAGCGGCTCAGCCATCGACATCGACGCGGACGCCAACCCCTACATCGCCATCCGGCAGATCGGCGCCGACGGCGCGGTCACCACCGGCGGCGAGGAGGCCACACGCCTGCGCCGCCAGGCCGCCGGCAGCGGGGCCGCCGCCACCAACGCCACGGCCGTACAGGGCCAGCGGGCCAGCGCCGCCGAGGTCTACGATCGGGCCCGCCGCTTCGCCGGCGCCCAGGGCCAGGAGGATGTCTCTCCCCGCCACGGCCGCGAGACGACGGGCCAGCAATACGATCGGATGCGCGCCGCCTCCGATCACCTCCAGCGCTACCTCGGCCTCGTCTTTCCCACCGCCGCCAGTCGCATCCGGCGCCCACTCGTCGCCGACCCCAACAACGCCGACCGTGCCACGCTCGTCGCCCAGATCACCGAGGCCGCCCCCGAGGCCACCGCCGTGCCCCGCATCCAGGCCTGGCTGACCGCCCACCCCAATCCGGCCTGGACCCTCTCGGCGGCCGACACCTATGTTCAGATCCTCCGCGACTACGAGAGCGTGCGCATCCCCATGCAGCACGGCGCTGTGTCGACCGCGCCGGGGGCCACGCGCAACCCGGCGGCTGGCTTCCTCCAGTTCACGCGAACCTTTACAGAGGTGATGGTGGGGACAGGCAGCCTGCGCTGGGGTGGCACGGGCATGGGCATGGAGAGCGGCGACATGATGCACTTCGATCTCGACGGCACGGCCGAGGCTACGCCGGCGGGGGTCTGTGCGGCGGGGCTGCAACCGGCGGCGACACAGACGGAGGGCTGAAGGGGGCAAGCGGAGGGGGCCGGCGGGGCGTCTTCGACGTCGATGTCGAGCATACCGGCGAAGAACAGGATGGCAACACAGGGGATCGATCCGGCCGTCGCCCGGCTCCGCCTCAGGGGCGCCGGGATGGACGCGGGCGCGGCCACCCACGAGGCCTTCGCCTGGCCGGTCGACGACCACGCGGCCGTCGCGGCGCCCATCGTCGCCGGGAGCGAGGGCAGGGCGGACTCGCGACCGGGCCTCTGCTCGCAGGCACCGACAGGGTGCGGGGCCTCGCGGTCGCGGCGCGCGTGGCCAGCGACCCCACGAACGCCGCGGTGGAGGAGGCGCTCGCGAAACGGGCTGACTGATCGGAGGGTGCGTCGGACGCCGCGGTTCTCTCCGGGCGCCGATCAGGGACTCGGCGCTGCACCGCGGGCCGCCGAGGTCGAGCGCGACCGCGACGAGGTCGCCGTCCGCCGGCCTTGGCGTCAGGCGCAGGCCCCGACGCCGCCCAGACGCCGCGTGAACAGACAATCCAGTCGCCCGCCGGACTCGGTCCGGATCGGTGGATCGGCCGCGAGGGTCGACGCGCACGCCAGACCGCTCCGCGCTACGCATACCCATGTCGATTTTTCGCTCCCGCCTCCGCGCGCTCACCCGCCCCCCGGCTCCACGCCGCTGGGTCTACGTCCCCTACGACCAGTTGGGGGTCTTCGGCCTGCTGGCCACCCCGCCCGAATCGCTGGGCATCGTCATGGTCGAGACCCCCGAGAAAGCTGCGCGGCGGCCCTACCACGCGCAAAAGCTCGCCTTCGTGCTCGCCAGCGGGCGCCACTTCGCGCTCGAGATGGCGCTCCGCGGCGTGGCGGTGGATCACCGGGTGGCGCCGGCCCCGCGCGAGGGCGAAGGCTCCCCGCTCGTGGCGACCCTCCGCGCCGCGGCGCGGGATCACGGCCCCCTCGAGGTCATGCGCCCCGCGGAGCGCGAACTGCGCGAGGAGCTCGCACCCCTCTTCGCAGACGGCACCCTCTGCGAGCGCCCGCACGCGGGCTGGCTCACGACGCGCGAGGACTTCGCGGCCGCCTGCCCGCGCGCCCCCTTCCGCATGGACGCCTTCTACCGGCACGCGCGCCTGCGGCGCGGGGTCCTCCTCGAGGCCGACGGGACCCCCACGGGCGGCCGGTGGAGCTTCGACGCGGAGAACCGCCGCACCTGGCGGCCCGACCTCGCGCACCCGCCGGCGCCCATCCCCCCCTGCTACGCCGTCGACGACGTGACGGAAGAGGTCGGAGCGCTCATCCGCGCGCGCTACGCCGCGCACCCCGGAACCCTCGACCTCTCTGCCCTCCCCGTCACGGCGGCGCAGGCCGAAGCGCACTGGGGCTGGGCCCTCGACCAGGCCCTCCCCTGGTTCGGGCCCTTCGAGGACGCGATGCACTCCGCGAGCAGCGGGCTCTTCCACACGCGGATCGCCCACCTGCTCAACGTTCACCGGGTCCTGCCCGCGCGGGTGCTCGCCGACGCGCTCGGGCGTGAGGCCATCCCCCTCGCCAGTCGCGAGGGCTTCGTGCGGCAGGTGCTCGGCTGGCGCGAGTTCGTTCACCACGTCCACGAGGCGACCGACGGCTTTCGCACGACGCCGGGCTACGCGGGCGCCCAGCGCGGGGATCCCCTCCCACCCGCCTACTGGGGTGCGCCGAGCGGGCTCTCCTGCCTCGATCACGTCGTCGCGCAGGTGCTCCGCGAGGGGTGGACGCACCACATCCCGCGCCTCATGGTGCTCGCCAACATCGGGACGCTGCTCGGTGTGTCCCCGCGGGCCCTCACCGACTGGTTCTGGGCGGCCTTCGTCGACGCCTACGACTGGGTGGTCGAGCCCAACGTGCTCGCCATGGGCACCTTCGGCGTCGGCGAGGTGATGACGACCAAGCCCTACATCGCCGGGTCCGCCTACATCCACCGCATGTCCGACCACTGTAAAGGGTGCGCCTTCCAGCCCGGTCGCACCTGTCCGATCACGCCGATGTACTGGGCATGGCTGCAGGAGCATGCGGACGCCCTCGCCCGAAACCCGCGGGTCGCCGGCCCCGTGGCGGCGGCGCGGAAGCGGGGGGACGGAGACGCGCGCATCGCACGTCGCGTCCGGTCGCTGCTCGCGGCAGGGCAGCGGGTCACACCGGAGGCGCTGATTGGAGAGGGTGGGGGATGATGGGCGCTGTGGTGCGTCCAGTCCCCTCTCGATGGTGATCCCAGCGGCGTCGGCGGGCGAAAGGGCGCCGACGGGATGCGCGTCGGTGGCTTCGCCGACGTGGGCATCGTGGGCACCAACAACCTGAAGACGGTCGACCTCTCCGTCGGACTGCTCGTCGTGCGCAGCCTCGCAGACGTCCAGCCTCAGCCCGGATCGGGCAGTCGAATCCCTGCGGCCACGAGCAGTGCCCGGAGGCGCTCCGCTTCGGCGACAGCGGCCTCTTTCGCGGACAGAGCAGCGGCCTCGCGCTGAAGGGCCTCCTCCTTGAGCCTGCGCTCCTGCTCCTCGCCGCGCTGGGCCTTCTCCAGGGCCTTTCGGGCGCCCCGCTCCACCCGCTCCGCTTCTTCGCGGCCCCGGTAGAGATCGTTCAGGAAGGTGTCTTTGCGAAAGTCGTGGAGGATCTCCATCGCCTGCTCCATGGTGGCACTGTCTATCTCGGCCGGCACCTCGGTCCAATCCTACGCCTCGTTAAAGAACCAGAACCACGCGCCGACCGGTGTGGCGAGGATGTCGGCGCGCGCCCGCCACCACCGGCGGAGCTGCAGCACGTCGATCTGGGCGTCGCCATGCAGGAGGAAGCCCTCCCGCGCCTCTCTCATCTGAAAGCGCAGGTGGGCCTGCGTCGACGAAGGAAAGATGTCGGTCTCGCAGATCCAGACGGCGATCACCGGCTTGAGCTCGGCGTGGTCTTCGCTCTTGCCCAACTCAGCGCTGTAGACCCGAGACCAGCTCCACAACATGCGCTGGGGAAGGGCGGTGTCATTGCGGCGCTGCATCTCGATCTGGTAAATACGACCGTGCTCATCCTCCGCTCGAATGTCGAGGATGAGGCCGCGCTGGCCGTTGTAGAGGTCGGGGGCGAAGGGGTTTCGCACCTGGGCCCGAACGATCGGCACGGGCCAGGCGAGCACGGCGTTGAGAAAGTGGATCAGCACCGACTCATGCTTCGGGTCGCCGAAGAGCTTGTGGATCACGATGCCCACGCAGGGGTCGATGCCGAGGGGCTCGGAGAGGCGCAGGTGCATGGCCCAATCCGATCACCCAGCATGGCCCCGAGGGAGCCGACCGCGACGCGAGGCCCAAGGCGCCCCCGGAGGCGCGTCCAACCCCCCGGATCCTGCGGAGGCCCGAAGGGCGGCGACCCGCCAGGGTAGCCTCCGGCACCCACCCGGAGCCGCGCGTGGCCGCTCGCAACCCGGCGGCCGGGTTCCTCCAGTTCACGCGAACCTTTACAGAGGTGATGGTGAGGACAGGCAACCTGCGGTGGGGCGGCGCCGGCATGGGCACGGAGAGTTGCGACAGGATGCACTTCGATCTCGACGGCGCGCCCGAGGCTGCGCCGGCGGGGGTCTGTGCGGAGGGGCTGAAAGGGCCAGGCGGTGGGGGCTCGAGAGGTCAGTGTGCAACGCAGGGGCCACAGCGGCGCCGAGCGCCCCCGCGCGAACTGCGCCTGGAGCACCGCTTCAGCCGCCGTCGGGGCGTCCTCGACATCGATGTTGTGCATCCCGGCCTGGAGGTTGATCGCCTCGGTCGTGGCCCTCAGCACGACCCTGTCGTCGTCCGCCTCCTGCCTGCGCAGCCGGTGGAAGGACACGCTGCGCCGCACGGCGCCCTCGCGCCTCGTAGGAGAGGCAGGGCTCGCCAACGGGCAGGCGGCGGTTGGGCTCGTTGAGCAGGCTGTCGATCACCACGTCGGAGATCTCGGCGATGTCCGCCGCGGTCGAGAGCGGCGCGACGGCCTCGAACAGGTCGGTGCGGCGGGCCCCGTAGCCGAACCCCATGTGCTCGCTCGCGCTGTCGATGCCCCGGAGCGCCGCCCTGCGCAGATCGTGCGCCCCGAGGTCACGGCCCCGGCTCGCCTTGCTCGCTTCGACACGGTGGACCGGCGCGGTGCAAACGAGCGACCGAAGGCGGCGGGTGAGCCCGTGTTCTCAACGTTTGGCGGCGGCCATGGCGGCGGGGGAATTCCTGGGTGGGCCGAGGGCGCCTCTGGACTCAGGCCGCGGAGCCTGCGTCGCCGTTCAGCCCCGCCAGTGGCCTTCGAGGAGCGGAGGGAGGGGCCATCCAGCGGCGCGCCGGCTCCTTGCGTTTGAAGGCGACCCTCGGGTTGACCCACCAGCCGTCCCGGGTGAGATTGCGAGCGCCTTTTGCGGCGGGGCCTCGTTTGAGCTTGGTGCATGGTTTCAGGGTGATCTTCGCTGTTCCGCTGCCGGCCCCTCCGCGGTCGCTCTCCGTTGTGCTTGTCCGGTCGGCCCCCTGCCGGGCGGAAGCCTCTCAGGGTCGAATTGGAAGCGATCCCTCCCCGCTGAACGGCCTCCCCGCGCGCCTTGGTGGCGATTCGGCGAGCGGCGGACGATCGCGTCGTGGCCCGGCGCGACGAGGAGGTGCGCAGTGCGGTTGACGCTGTCCGAGATCGAGGCCATGGCCGCGACCGGTGAGTCAGAGACAGTCGAACTGAAGAAGTCAACCGCGAACCTGACGCGGGCCGCCGAGACCTTGTGTGGGATGCTCAACGCGGCAGGCGGCTTCGTGCTCTTCGGGGTGACGGATGCCGGCGAGGTGGTTGGGCAGACCGTCACCGACGCAACGCTGCGCGAGGTCGCCGCGGTGCTCCGGGAGCTCGAGCCAGAGGCGCCGGTGCGCATCGAGCGCGTGCCGATTCGTGAGGGCCGTGAGGTCCTGGCTCTGGTGGCGACGCCGATGCCCGGTCGCGGGCCGTGGGCGTATCGCGGCCGCGCCTACCGGCGGGTGGGTCCGACGACCTCGCCGATGAGCCGCTCGGAGTACGTGCGGCAGCTCTTGACCGAAGGCGCGGGAGTCACCGAGTGGGAGCGCCTGCCGGCCCTGCACCACGGTATCGAAGATCTGGACCACCAGGAGATCCTCCGCTCGGTCCGCCTCGGCATTGAAGCCGGCCGCCTGCCCGAGGACACAGGCTCGACCCTCCCCGACATCCTGGACCGCTTCCGGCTCCGGCAGGACGGACGCCTCCTCAACGCGGCCGTGGTCCTGTTCAGCGCGTCGCCGCTCCCGGACTACCCCCAGTGCGGGATCCGCCTCGCCCGGTTCGCGACGACCAACAAAGACGAGTTCATCGACAACCGCCAGGAGCAAGGCCACGCCTTCCTGCTCCTGGAAGAGGCGATGGCCTTCTTTCGTCGGCACCTGTCGATCTCCGGCCGCTTCCATGCCGACCGCATCGAGCGCGTGGACACACCCGAGTACCCCGTCCTCGCCCTGCGCGAAGCCGTCGTGAACGCACTGATCCACAGGAGCTACGTCGACGCTGGCGGGGCGGTCAGCGTCGCGATCTTCGCCGATCGTCTGGAGATCTGGAGCGATGGGGGGCTGCCATTCGGCCAGCGGCCAGAAGATCTGAAGCGGGCGCACACCTCGCGGCCACGGAACCCGCTCATCGCCAACGTCTTCTTCCGACGCGGGCTCATCGAGGCGTGGGGGCGCGGGACGCAGAAGATCATCGAGCTGTGCGTCGCCGCTGGACACCCCGAGCCGGAGTTCGCGGTGCAGGCGGGGGCGGTGGTGGTGACGTTTCGTCCGAGGGGGGCTCGCATCGAAGGGCCCGGCTTCTCGCCGCGGCAGGCGGCGATCCTGCGGATCCTCGCGGGCGGAGCACCGACGCCGTTGCGGGTCATCCGCGCTGGCCTGGTCGACCCGCCAACGGACCGCATGATCCAGCAGGACCTGGCCGCTCTCCGTGAGCTTGGATGGGTTGAGTCCTCCGGGCGGGGCCGAAGCGCGGCCTACCGGATGGTGAAGGAATAGCGAAGTGAATGGTGAAATTCGGGTTCGCTATTCTGTCGCAGGCGCACCTTCGGGGAGCGCGGCTCCCCTGCCAGCGCCGCCTCCCATCGCGCCCGATGGCCGACCTTCGCGACCTCTCGGGCCCTCCACGCTTGGTCGAGGTGGGCCCGCACCAGGTGGCGAGCCAGCGTTTCGCTGGCGGCCTGCTGTCGGGGCTCCAGGGGGTCCAGAATCGGGCGAAGGCCCGCTCTTTCCGTTCTTCGAACGAAACCAGAACTTCCCCCATGTAAACGAAGAGCCAGCCGCCACAGGATGTGGCGGTGCTTCCATGGAGGGCTGGGAGGCCTTGTTTCGTGGAGGTGCGGGGTCAGGAACTCCGGTTCAACCATAACGCATAGGGAGGTAATCGGTAATGGCAAGGGGGACTCAGAAAAATCCCATCGGGCCGTTGCAAGTGATGCATTGCCGCCGAGCACCTTGTTATGTCGTGTGCAGGAGGCAAGGACCCCGATGCTCGAGCGACTGGTAACTGCGCTAATTGGACTGGGAGTTCCAGGATTCGCTCTCTTCATCCTTGCCACCTACAGTGGTCTCACGGGGGCAGCCGCGATCACTACCGCATTGGTGGCACTCGGACCCGGCGGTATGGTCGGTGGGCTAGTTACGGCCGGGATTCTGGCTCTGATCGCAGCAGCTGTCACAGCGAACGGCCTCCCGCAGGTGTTCGCCGCAGTTGTTCGGGGCTACCTGAACAACGGAACACCGAAGGATGATCTCCTTGGTGCCTTGAAGAAGATCAAGCTTTTCGTCACGGACGACACCTACAATCGTCTTGTCCAACAGGCATAACCGCCGCGGGGCACGCTGCAGGCTGCAGTTAGCTCGCGCGCGCATTCCCGGCGGTAGCTCAACCGGCCTCGCGGCTCTCCGAAGGATCATCTACCCCGCCGAAGAACCTACACGGGTTCAAGGGAACCTCTGTGGGTAGACGGACCGCTATGCGTTCTCCTTGGCGAGGCCCCGCGCGAAGATGCCCTTCGCGGTCTTCCCGACACCCATGCAGCTGGCCCCGTCCACAGCGCCGCCGCCGACGCCACCGGCGAGCGGAGCCAACTTCGCGATGTTGACGATCCCCTTCTCCCCCGCCTTCGTGATCCGCCGCAACGCGCGCTCCGCGGCGTTGTTGTCGATACGGACGGCGGAGTTGGAGAGGTAGGCCTGGAGACAATCCCACTGCTTGTTGAGGTAGGTCCAGGCCTTGCCGAGCGGGCGCCCCGCTCCACCCGCTCCGCTTCTTTGCGGCCCCGGTAGAGATCGTTCAGGAAGGTGTCTTTGCGAACGTCGTGGAGGATTTCCATCGCCTGCTCCATGGTGGGACTGTCTATCTCGGCCGGCACCTCGGTCCAATCCTGCGCCTCGTTAAAGAACCAGAACCACGCGCCGACCGGCGTAGCGAGGATGTCGGCGCGCGCCCGCCACCACCGGCGGAGCTGCAGCACGTCGATCTGGGCGTCGCCATACGGAGGATCACGATGTCCACGCACGAGTCGACGCCGAGGGGCTCGGAGAGGCGCAGGTGCATGGCCCAAGACGCCCCCGAAGGCGCATCCAACCCCCCGGGACCCTGCGGAGGCCCGAAGGGCAGCGACCCGCCATGGTAGCCTCCGGCACCCACCCGGAGCCGCGCGTGGCCGCTCACCAGACCCATCGACCCACGCTTCAAGCGGCCTTGCTGCTCGGCCTGGGGCTGGCCCTCCCCGGCGTCGCCACCCCAGGTCCCGCCTGGGCGCAGGCCCCAATGGTAAGCCCCACCGAGCAGGAGGCGCTCACGCGCGCCCTCACCGCCCTGCTCCAGGCGCAGGTGCTCACCGAGCTTCAGGCGGCCGATGAGGCCACCCGAGCCCGCATCGCCGCCACCGAGCGGGCGCTCGCCGAGGCCCGGGCCCGCCATGACAAGGCCCTCGCCGCACCGTCCACCGAGGCGCCGAGGCCGCAGGCCGCCCTCGAGGCCGCCCGCCACACGCACCTCCAGGCCGTCGAGTCGGCGCCGCTCCACCGCCCAGCCGCCCAGGCACAGCTGGCCGCCCTGGCGCACGCAGTCGGCGGGCTCGTGTCGACCGCCACCCCAGAGGAGGCCGAGGCGCTCCAGCGCTTCGCCGATGGCGACCGCCTGGGGGCCTGGTCGACGGTGGCGGCCCGGGCGCAGGCGCAGGGGGTGTCGGCCCGCGAGCTGCGGGGACTGGCGACGCTGCGCGCGGTGATGCGCACCCACCGCGAGGCCACGGCCGACGAAGTCCTGGCCTTGTGGGATCAAGCCGCGGCGACCGAGCCTGGCGATCTGTGGACCCAGGTGTTCCGCGCCCGCCTTGCGATGGAGCTGTGGGCGCTGCCGCGGGCGGCGGCGGCGGCCGAGGCGGCGATGAAGGCGGCAGGGTCAGGGCCCCAGCGCGCGATCGCGCTTCGAGAGGTGGGCGCGGTCGCCCTGGCGCAGGGGGACCTGCCGAAGGCGGCAATGGCCTTTGGCGTGGCCCTTCAAGACCTGCGGGCGGCGGCGGCGCAGGCCCCCTCGTCGACCGACCTCGCGCGGGAGGTCTCGCTGGGCCTCGAGAAGGTCGGCGATGTGCGGGTCGCCCAGGGCGACCTCGTTGGCGCCCGCCAGCACTACGAGGAGAGCCTCGCCATCGGGGTTGCCCTGTACAAACAGAACCCCGCCTCAGCCGAGCTCGCCTGGGATGTCTCCTACAGCCTGAACCAGGTCGGCGACGTCTTGCGCGCCCAGGGCGACCTCACAGGGGCGCGCCAGCGCTACGCGGAGAGCCTCGACATCCGAGTCGGCCTGTACAAACAGAACCCCGCCTCGGCGGACCTCGCGCGAGACGTCGCCATCAGCCTGGACAACGTCGGCGACGTGCTGCGCGAGCAGGGTGACCTCCCCGGTGCCCGCCACCGCTACGAGGAGAGCCTTGCCATCGTGCTCGCCCTGCGCGCCCAGGACCCCGCCTCGGCCCAACTCGCCCGCGACGTCGCTGTCAGCCTGGACAATGTGGGCGATGTGATGCGCGAGCAATGCGATCTCGCCGGGGCGGGCCGACGCTACGGCGAGAGCCACGCCATCCTCTCCGACCTGTACAAACAGACCCCCGCCTCGACCGCCCTCGCGGGGGATGTCTCGCGGAGCCTCGACAAGATCGGCGACGTGCTGCGCGACCAGGGAGACCTCACCGGTGCGCGCCAGCGCTACGAAGAGAGCCTCGCCATCCGCGTCGCCTCGCGCGCCCAGACCCCCGCGTCGGCCGAGTTGGCGCGGGATGTCTCGCTGAGCGTGGACAGGATCGGCGACGTGTTGCGCGCCGAGGGAGACCTCAGCGGGGCGCGCCAGCGATACGAAGAGAGCCTCGCCATCGGGCTCGCCTTGCAAAAACAGAACCCCGCCTCAACCGAGCTCGCGCAGGATGTCGCGGTCAGCCTCAACAACCTCGGCGGCCTGCTGCGCGACCAGGGCGACCTCGTTGGTGCGCGCCAGCGCTACGAAGAGAGCCTCGCCATCGTGGTCGCCCTGCAAAAACAGAACCCCGCCTCGGCCGCGCTCGCGCAGGCTGTCTGGGTCACCAAGGCCAGGCTGGCGGCCTTCCCGAATCCCCCTGTCCCCTGGAGCGAGGTCCTGAGCGAGATGGAGGCCATGAAGGCGGCGGGCACCCTCGACCCAGCGGATGAGAAATTCCTGGAGCACGCCCGCACCCAGGCCGCGAAGGAAGCGGCGGCCACCGGCAACTGAGCGCCCGAATCCGCAGCGCCCAGCGCCAGTCGGCGTCTTGGGGGTCGGGCCTGCCAACCGGGGGCTTCGCCACCAGCCCACGCCCCCTAACCTCGCACAAGCCCAATCAAGGCCGCCACCACGTCTGGATCGGCCAGCGTAGACAGATCCCCCAGGGACTCCGTCTCACCCTCGGCGATCTTGCGCAGGATCCGCCGCATGAGCTTGCCCGAGCGTGTCTTCGGCAAGCCCGGCGCCAGGATGATGTGGTCGGGCGTGGCGATGGGGCCGATCGCCTTGCGCACCGCCTCCTTCAAGGCCCCGACGAGCTCGGCGGGATCGCGGTGCTCCCCCTCCACCAGCACCACATAGGCGAAGATGCCCTGGCCCTTGATGTCGTGGGGGCAGGGCACCACCGCCGCCTCGGCCACCGAGGGGTGGGCCACCAGGGCGCTCTCCACCTCGGCCGTGCCCAGGCGGTGACCGCTCACATTGATGACATCATCGACCCGGCCGGTGATCCAGATGTAGCCATGGCCGTCGCGCCGGGCCCCGTCGCCCGTCAAATACAGACCATGCTGGGGAAGCCAGTAGGTCTGCAGATAGCGCCGGTGATCCCCCCAGATGGTGCGCGCGAAGCCCGGCGTCGGCCCGCGGAGACAGAGCAGGCCGCTCACCTCATTGCCTTCGAGGATGGCGCCTTCCGGGCTCACCAGCAGGGGCTCCACGCCGGGGAGCGGCAGGGTGGCCGAGCCCGGCAGCAGCGGCGTGGCCCCCGGGATGGGGCTGATCTGTACGCCCCCTGTCTCGGTCTGCCACCAGGTGTCGACCACCGGGCAGCGGCCCTGACCCACCTGATCATGGTACCAGCGCCAGACCTCAGGGTTGATGGGCTCGCCGACGGTGCCGAGCAGGCGCAGGCTGGCCCGGCTCGACCCCAGGAGGTGCTGATCGCCCTCGCGAATGAGGGTGCGCAGCGCCGTGGGGCTGGTGTAGAGGACCGTGGCGCCGACCTGATCGACCACCTGCCACAGACGACTCGGATCGGGCCAGGTGGGGATGCCCTCAAAGAGCACGCTGGTGGTGCCATTGGCCAGCGGCCCGTAGAGGATGTAGCTGTGGCCGGTGATCCAGCCCAGATCGGCAGCACAGAAGTGCACGTCGTCGGGCCGCAGGTCAAAGACCTCGCGGTGGGTGCTGGCGGCGTAGGTGAGGTAGCCCCCCGTGCTGTGCACGAGGCCCTTGGGCTTTCCGGTGGAGCCCGAGGTGTACAGAATGAAGAGCGGGTCTTCGGCCTCCATCACCTCGGCCGGACACCAGGCCCGGTGGGCCGAGAGCGCCTCGTCGAGCGGCAGGTCGCGCCCCGGCGTCATCGGCACGGCGGCCCCAGTGCGGCGGGCCACCAGCACCGCGCTCACGAGGGGCGCCCCGCGCAGGGCCTCGTCGACGATGCGCTTGAGCGGCACATGCTTGTTGCCGCGCATCCCCTCATCGGCCGTGATCACCACCCGGGCCCCCGCGTCGAGGATGCGGTCGCGCAGGGCGTCGGCCGAAAATCCGGCGAAGACCACCGAGTGAACCGCCCCGATGCGGGCGCAGGCCAGCATCGCCACCGGCAAGGCCGGGATCATCGGCAGGTAGATACAAACCCGGTCGCCTTTGCGCACGCCCAGGCCGCGCAGGGTGTTGGCCATCTGCCCCACCGCGCGCTGCAGCTCGACAAAGCTGATCGGCTCGGCCACGCCGGGCTCGTTGCGCACCCAAAGCAGGGCCGTCTTGTGCGGGGTGGCCTCGGCGTGCCGGTCGACGCAGGAGTGGGTGAGGTTGAGCTGTCCATCGGCGAACCAGGCGAACTCGCCCGGCCCCATGCGGTGGTGGCCCTGGGTGGGTGGGCGCAGCCAGCGCAGGTGGGCCGCCTCGGCGAGCCAGAAGGCGTCGGGCTCGGCGAGGCTGAGGCGGTGCCGGGCCTGGGCCTCACCGAGAGAGCGCACCCGCGCCTGGGCGCGAAAGGAGGGGTGTTCAAGCAGGGGCGTGGACAGAGGACACCTCACAGGCGCCCCCTCTGTAGTCAGGGCCCCCGGCGGCCGTCCAACAAAGCTGCGAGGCGACTGATCGCCGTCTGCACGGTCTCGTCGCGCTTGGCGAAGCACAGCCGCACCACGGTGCGCACCGGGTCGGCCTCGTAGAAGGCCGAGATCGGGATCGCCGCCACCCCGTGCTCCACCACGAGGCGCTGGCAGAAGGCCACGTCGTCGGTCTCGCCCAAGGCGCTGATGTCGAGGTTCAGAAAGTAGGTGCCGGCGCTATCGTAGACGGTGAAGCCCGCCGCCCGCAGGCCGCCGGCGAGGCAATCGCGGCTGCGCTGCAGGGCGGCGCGGCTGGCCTCAAACCAGGCGTCGTCCTTGCCGAGGCCATAGGCCACGGCCTCTTGCAAACAGGGCGGCGTGGTGAAGGTGAGGAACTGATGGGCCTTGGCCAGCACGCTCAGGATCGGCGGCGCGGCCGCCACGAGGCCCACCTTCCAGCCGGTCATCGAGAAGATCTTGCCGGCCGAGCCGATCTTCACGGTGCGATCGCGCATGCCGGGCAGGCTCATCATCGAGCGGTGGCGCCGGCCATCGAAGACCACATGCTCCCAGACCTCGTCGCAGAGCGCGATGACGTCGTGCTCCACGCAAAAGCGGGCCAGCAGCGCGAGGTCGACATCCGGGGTGACCGTGCCCGTGGGGTTGTGCGGGTTGTTGAAGACCACCACCCGCGTGCGCGGCGAGAAGGCCGCCCGGAGCGCCGCCTCGTCAAAGCGCCAGTCGGGCGGCCCCAGGCGCACCACCACCGGCACCCCGCCCGCCCGTCGCACCAGGGGCAGGTAGGCGTCGTAGAGCGGGGCGAAGAGCACCACCTCGTCGCCCGGCTCGATCAGCGCGAGCAAGGCGCCGGCCAGGGCCTCCGTCGCCCCCGAGGTCACCATCAGCTCGCTGGCGTCGAGCTCGAGGCCCTGCCAGCGGCGGTAGTGGTCGGCGGCGGCCTGGCGCAGCGACGGCAGCCCCATCATGGGTGGGTACTGGTTGTTGCCCTCCACCACCGCGCGGGCCGCCACGGCGCGGACATCGTCGGGGCCGGGATCATCGGGGAAGCCCTGGCCCAGGTTGACCGCCCCATGCTGGCGAGCGAGGGCCGACATCTGCTCAAAGATGGTGGTGGGCAGGCCGGCGAAGATCGGGTTCATGGCGCACCTCGGGCCCAGAGCCTACGCGGCGGCGCCCCTCCCGCGCCAGCCCCCCGGGGTGGACCAACCCGCCGTCGCGCGAATAGGCAGGCCCATGCGCTACCTCACCGGCTTCATCTGCGATCGGGGCCTTGGGCCCGAGCGAGGCGGCCGCGCCGCCAACGAAGACAACTTCCTGCTCGGCCACGAGGGCCGCACCCGGCACCTGCACAACAACGAGCTGGTCGACGAAGGCGGCGACGCCGTCGAGCCCGGCGCCCTGCTCGCCGCGGTGGCCGACGGGATGGGCGGCCACGAGCACGGCGCCGTCGCCAGCGCCGCCGCCGCCCAGGCCCTCGCCCGCCTCTACCGCCAAGGCCTCGGCCCCGACCCCGAGGTCTCGCTGCACGGCTGGATCCTCCGCGCCCACCGCCGCCTGCGGGCCCGCGCCCGCGAGCGCGGCGCCGCCAACATGGGCACCACGCTCACCGTCCTGTGGCTGCACGGCCGCGAGGCCGTCTGGGCCCACGTCGGCGACAGCCGGCTCTACCTGCTCCGCAATGGGCAGCTTGGCGTGCTCACCAAAGACCACACCCGCGGCGAGTTCGCCAGCCGCGACGGCCGCCCCCTGCCCGTCGACGCCCGGGCCCTCACCCAGAACTTCATCTACGGCTCGCGGGGCTTTGGCGCCGACGAAGAGCTGCGCATCGACGCCGGCCAGGACACCGGCACCCTGGCCCTGCTCCCCGGCGACCGCCTCCTGCTGGCCAGCGACGGCCTGCACGGCTTCGTCTCGGCCGAGGCCATCGCCGAGCGCCTCAGCCGCGCCCCCACCGCCCAGGCCGCCGCCCAGGCCCTCTTCGAGGCCGCCCTCGCCGCCGACGGCAACGACAACATCACCGCCCTGGTGGTCGAGGTGGCCGCCCCCTTGTAGGCCAGCCTTTGCTATTGCATCCATGATGAGATAGCATCCCCATATGAGCAGGGCCGCCCGGCGTGACCGCGCCGGACCCCCGCCCATGCCAGCCCCACGCGCTCGGCTGCCTTCTTCCTCGGCGATGGCGATGCCAACAGCCTCCACACGCGCCCTGCTCTGCGGCGCGCTCTCCTGCTGGGCCGGCCCCGCCTATGCCCAGGCGACGACGCCCCCGGCCGCGCCGCCGCCCGCGCCCGCCTCGGCCCCGGCCGCCCCCCTGGTGCCCCCTCGCCTGCTGGCCCCGGTGACGCCGAGCTACCCTGCGGCCGCGCTGGTCGAGCGCTTGGAGGGCCTCGTCTGGGTGCATGTGCGCATCGACGAGGCCGGTGTGGTGGTCGACGCCCACGCCCAGGCCGGCTCGCCCGAGGTCTTTCAGGCCGCCGCGGTCGAGGCCGCCCGCCAACTCCGCTTCGCCCCGGCCACCCAGGAGGGCGCCCCCGTCGCCGTCTCCACCCGGGTGAGCTTCTCCTTTGCGCCGCCGCCCCTCCCCGAGCCCGCCGCGCCCCCGCCCAGCGATGACGAAGGCTACGCCGAGATCACCACCGAGGTGCGCCGCACCGCCGAACCGCCCCGCACCGCCAGCGAGGTGCAGGTCGACGTCGAAAGCGTGGCCGCCGTGCCCCGGGCCAGCGCCGCCGAGCTGCTAACCCTGGCGCCCGGCGTCTTCCTCACCCAGGTCGGCGGCGGCGGCGATCCCGAGCAGATCTTCCTGCGCGGCTTCGACGCCCGCGAGGGCCAGGACCTCGACGTCACCCTCGAGGGCATCCCGGTCAACGACGTCGGGAACCCGCATGGCCACGGCCTCGTCGACCTGCACTTCGTCATCCCCGAGGCCGTCTCCACCCTGACCGTGGTGGAGGGCCCCTTCGACCCGGCCCAGGGCGACTTCGCCGTGGCCGGCAGCGCCCGCTTCGACCTCGGCCTCGCCGAGCCGGGCCTCGTCGCCAAGGGGGAGGCCGGCAGCTTCGGCGCCCGCCGCGTGCTGCTCGGCTACCGCCCCGAGAACAACGAAGGCGCCCTCTTCGCCGGCGAGCTGGCCACCACCGAGGGCTATGGCGAAAACCGCGCCACCCGCCACGGCAGCCTGCTGATGCGCGCCGCCGGCGAGGGCGAGCTGGAGTGGTTTGCCCTCGGCGGGCTCTACGCCAGCCGCTACGACTCGGCCGGCCTCGTGCGCGCCACCGACGTCGAGCAAGGCCACATCGACCTCTACGGCACCGCCGACCCCCGCCAGGGCGGCGACGGCGCCCGCGGCTTCGTCGGCCTCGGCCTGCGCGGCGAAGACGGCCCCTACCGCTACGAGGCGCTGGTCTTCGCCATCGATCGCAGCATGACGGTGCGCAGCAACTTCACCGGCTTCCTTACTGACGACCGCCGGGCCGGCGAGTCGCCCCACGACCAGCGCGGCGACCTGCTCGTGCAGCGCTTCGACGCCGAGACCTTCGGCCTGCGCACCCAGGCCCACCGCACGCTGGAAGGCGAGCGCACCGAAGGCACACTGGCCGCCGGCCTCTACGGCCGCATGGACGCTGTGGAGGCCAGCAGCCTGCGCCTGCGCGACCGCGACGGCGCCCCCTACCGCACCGAGCTCGACTACCACCTCGATCAGGTCGACATTGCCCCCTGGATCGACGGCGAGTGGAAGCCGATCCCCCGCCTGCGCCTGCGGGCCGGCCTGCGCGCCGAGAGCCTCAGCTACGCCCTGCTCGACCGCTGCGCCGCGAAGGACACCTGGTTCCCCGGCGCCGAGACCGACGACGTCAACTGCCCCGACGAGGACCGCTACGGCACCCGCGCCCGGGCCAGCCGCCGCGGCGCCCAAGGCCTCGGCTTCGCCCCCCGGGCCAGCGCCGAGCTGCAGCTCGCCCCCGAGCTGTCGCTGGCCACCGCCTACGGCCACGGCATCCGCTCCTTGGAGGCCACCGCCCTCTCCGAAGGCGAAGAGGCCCCCTTCGCCCGCGTGCGCGCCGAAGAGCTCGGCCTCATCTGGCGCCACGCCGAGGGCCAGGTGCCCGCGCTTGTGCGGGTGGTGGGCTTTGGCACCGCCGTCGACAAAGACCTCGTCTTCGACGAAGAGCAAGGCCGCAACCTCGTCGCCGGCGAGACCGAGCGCTGGGGCGGCCTGCTCGACACCGCCCTGTGGGTGGGCAATTTCAACGCCCGCGGCTCGGCCACCTACACCTACGCCGTCTTCGGCGACGAGCTGCCGCCCTCCTACGCCTACTACAACAGCGACCGGCAGGCCGGGATGCTGGTGCCCTATGTGCCGCCCTGGGTGCTGCGCCTCGACGCCACCCACCACTGGCGGCCCGGCGGCGGCCAGACCGAGCTCTCCCACGGCATCGGCGGCTCCTATGTGAGCCCGCGCCCCCTGCCCCAGTCCGAGCGCAGCGAGGCCCTGCTCACCGTCGACCTCGGCACCCAGGTGCGCCGCGGCCCCATCGAGCTGGGCCTCGACCTCACCAACCTGCTCAACCGCGACACGGCGCTGGCCGAGTACAATTTCGCCTCGTACTTCCCCGAGGAGTCGCAGGCCGCCTTCCCCACGCGGGTGCCCACCCGCCACATCAGCCCTGGCCCGCCCCGCGCCCTCACGCTGAGCCTGACCCTGCGCCCCGACGCGGTGGAGGCGCCATGATCTTCGCCCTGCTCCTTGGCTGCGTCAGCGTCACCGGCGGCGAGCGCATCACCTTCACAGCCGAGGCCATCTCCCTCGCCGAGGCCGACGGCCCCCTCACCTTCGACACCACCTCCGGCTGGACCGTCACGCTGACCCAGGCCACCGCCACGGTCGGCCCGGCCTACCTCTGGAGCGGCGAGCCCCTGGTCAGCCTCTCGCCGGCCAAGGCCACCGATCACGACGACTTCGACTACGGCTACCTGCGCGGCGAGGTGGTGGAGCAAGGCGTGCTCGACCTGCTGCAGCCCGAGCCCGTCGAACTGGGCGCCGCCGACGGCATCGCCGGCGAGGTCAACAGCGCCGAGCTCTGGCTGGCCCCGCCCACCGCCAGCAACCGGGCCGCGGCCGGCGGCGCCAGCTTTGTGATCGCCGGCGAGGCCGCCCTGGATGGCGTGGTGGTGCCCTTCTCCGGGGCCTTGTCGATCACCGAGGATCTGTTCACCGACGACCCCAGCCAGACTGCCGCCCTGGCGATGCGGGTGCGCGGCATCCCGCTCACCGCCGACCTCGCCGAGGGCGGCCACCTCCTCATCGGCGTGGATCCCCGCACCTGGGTGGATCGGGTCAACTTCGCCGAGCTCGACGAGGGCGGCGTCTTCACCCCCAACACCAGCCCCTGGGACCTCTGGTACGCGGCGCTCAAGCAGTCCGGCGCCAACGGCCCCTACGCCCTGTCCTACACACAGCCCTGATCGCGGAGCCCCCATGCGCCTCTTCGCCCTCCTCCCCCTCCTCGTCGCCTGCACCAAGGGCGCCGAGGGCACCGTCGCCCTGTCGGCCTGGGGCGAAGACGCCGCATTTGAGGGCTTTCCCAACGAGGAGCTCTCCTTCGCCGATGGCTGGGCCCTCTCCTTCGACGCCGTGGTGGCCAACCTCACCGACATCGAGCTGGCAGACCCCGACACCGAGGAGGTCGTCGCCGGTGACGACGGCAACTACCTCGTCGACCTCGCCCAGGCCGTCGATCCCGCCGCCATCACCACGCTGTCGGCCCCCGAGGGCCGCTACCGCCTGAGCTATGCCGTGGTGCCCCCCACCGCCGGCGCCACCAACGTCAACGGCGCCCCCGCCGAGGCCGTCGACGCCATGGTGGCCAATGGCTACCGCCTCTATGTGAAGGGCACCGCCAGCAAGGACGGCGCCGACGTCACCTTCACCTGGGGCTTTCCCGAGGCCTACACCTACCGCTTCTGCGAAAACGGCGCCGACGGCACCGACGGCGTGGCCCTGGTCGCCGACGAGGAGCTCGAGGCCGAGCTGACCCTGCACATCGACCACATCTGGTGGGACCAGCTCGGCGTCGAAGAGGCCAGCCTGCGCTTCGCCCCGATGGCCGCCTGGGCCGGCGACGACAACGACGTCACCCTCGACGAGCTGGCCGCCGCGAGCGTGCCCGATCTCCGCGACCCCGACGGCAACCCCATCACCGATGAGACCGGCCAGAACCTCTTCTACGACGACGCTGGGCTCGGCATCACCAACCTGCGCGACTTCGTGCTCTTCAGCAGCATCGAGATGGCCCACATGAATGGCATCGGCGAGTGTGAGCCGGTCGATCGCTGATCCCTTGCATCTGGCAGCGCCCCGGTGTACCGTTCGGCCAGTGGCGCCGGGGCCCTCGGTGAACCCGCCCACCCAAACCGGACACCCATCCCGAGGGCCCCGCGCCCCTTCCTTCCGCTCCAGCGACCCGCCCAGGCCCACGTTATGAGGCCGGCCCTCGCAGGAGCTTGTTTCCGATGAGCCGCTATACGCCCGCCGAGATTGAGCCCAAGTGGCAGCAGCACTGGGCGGAACACAACACCTTCGCCGCCGTCGAAGACCCGCAGAAGCCCAAGTACTACACGCTCTGCATGTTCCCCTACCCCTCGGGCGCCGGCCTGCACGTCGGCCACCCCGAGAGCTACACGGCCATCGACATCGTCGCCCGCTACAAGCGCATGAAGGGCTTCGCGGTGCTGAACCCCATCGGCTGGGACAGCTTTGGCCTGCCCGCCGAGCGCGCCGCCGTGCGCGAGCATCGGCACCCCCGCGAGATCACCCGCGAGTACATCGCCAATTTCAAGGCCCAGCTCCTGCGATTGGGCTTCTCCTTTGACTGGGGCCGCGAGATCAGCACCTGCGAGGTGGACTACTACCGCTGGACCCAGTGGATCTTCTTGAAGCTGCACGAACAGGGCCTCGCCTACCTCGCCGAGGTGCCGGTGAACTGGTGCCCGGCCCAGGGCACCGTGCTGGCCAACGAAGAGGTGCAAGACGGCAAGTACGTCGAGACCGGCGATCCGGTGGAGCGGCGCATGATGAAGCAGTGGATGCTGCGCATCACCGCCTACGCCGAGCGTCTGCTCACCGACCTCGACGGCCTGGACTGGCCGGAGGGCGTGCTGGAGATGCAGCGCCAGTGGATCGGCCGCTCGGAGGGCGCCGAGGTGCGCTTTGACGTGGTCGGCGGCGAGGGTTCGTTCATCGTCTACACCACCCGCCCCGACACGCTCTATGGCGCCACCTACTGCGTGCTGGCCCCCGAGCACGCGCTGGTCGACGCCATCACCACGCCCGCCCAGCGCGAGGCGGTCACCGCCTATGTCACCGCCGCCCGCAACCGCTCTGACATGGATCGGCAGCTCAACGCCGAGAAAGAGAAGACCGGTGTGTTCACCGGCGCCTTCGCCACCAACCCGGTGACCGGCCAGCCCGTGCCCATCTGGGTGGCCGACTATGTGCTCGGCACCTATGGCACCGGCGCCATCATGGCCGTGCCCGCCCACGACGAGCGCGACCACGCCTTCGCCCTCCGCTTCGGCCTGCCGATCGTGCAGGTGGTGAGCGGCCCGGCCGACTTCGACGTGCAGGCGGCGGCCTGGACCGGCGACGGCAAGGCCATGAACAGCGGCCCCTACGATGGCCTCGACACGCCCACCTTCAAGACCCGCATCACCGATGCGCTCCAGGCGCGCGGCCAGGGCACCCGCAAGGTCAACTACAAGCTGCGCGACTGGCTCTTCAGCCGCCAGCGCTACTGGGGCGAGCCCTTCCCGGTGGTTCACGGCGCCGACGGCCGCGTGGTGACCCTCCCCGCCGAGGCCCTGCCCGTCTCGCTCCCCCACCTCGACGACTTCCGGCCCACCCCCGATGGCCGCCCGCCCCTCGGCCGGGCCGGCGACTGGGTGGAGACGACCGTGGACGGTGCGCCGGTGAGCCGCGAGCTCAACACGATGCCCCAGTGGGCCGGCTCCTGCTGGTACTACCTGCGCTACATGGACGCCCACAACACGACCATGCCCTTCGACCCCGAGAAGGAGCGCTACTGGGGCCCCGTCGATCTGTACATCGGCGGCGTGGAGCACGCCGTGCTGCACCTGCTCTACGCGCGCTTCTGGCACAAGGTCATGTACGATGTGGGCCTCGTCCACACCAAGGAGCCCTTCCAGCGTCTGTTCAACCAGGGCATGATCCTGGCCTACAGCTACAAGGACGAGCAGGGTAAGTACTACCACCCCTCCGAGGTCGAGCAGCGCGAGGGCGTCTGGTACGTCAAGGGCACCGACACAGCCGTCTCCACCCAGGTGGAGAAGATGAGCAAGTCGAAGAAGAACGTGGTCGATCCCATGGAGATCGTCGACCAGTACGGGGCCGACACCCTGCGCATCTACGAGATGTTCATGGGGCCCCTGGAGCAGGTGAAGCCCTGGCAGACCAGCGGCTGCGAGGGCATCTTCCGCTTCCTCTCGCGGGCCTGGCGACTGTTCATCAACGAGGAGACCGGCGAGCTGCGCCCCTTCGGCGCCACCCAGCCCGAGGCCCGCCGCGCCCTGCACAACGCCATCAAGGAGAGCAGCGAGGGGATTGAGGCGCTCAAGTTCAACACCCCCGTCTCCAAGATGATGGAGTTTGTGAACGCCTGCAAAAACGAGACCCCGAGCCGCGAAGACGCCGAGCGCTTCTTGCTCATCCTCTCGCCCTACGCCGCGCACATGGCCGAAGAGCTGTGGCAGCGCTTTGGCCACGGCGCGTCGATCTTGAAGGCGGCCTGGCCGGACTTCGACCCGAGCGCCCTCGTCGCCGACACGGTGGAGATCGCCGTGCAGGTGGGCGGCAAGCTGCGGGGCACCCTGTCGATGCCCCGCGAGGCCGACGCCCCCAGCCTCCTCGCCGCCGCCAAGGCCCACCCCAAAGTGGCGCCGCTGATCGAGGGCAAGGTGATGGTGAAGGAGATCGTGGTGCCCGGCCGCCTCGTCAACCTCGTGGTGCGCTGAGCCTCAGCAGCCGGTGTCGACGGAGCCCTCCTCCTCGGCCGGCGCCTCTTCGGCCGGGGCGCCGGCCGGGTCGACCACGGTGAAGATGTCGTGCACCAGCACCGCATCGCCGTCGGCCAGCTCGATGAGCAGGTCGACCGGCCCAAGCGGCGCCGCCGCGCCCACCGCCAGCGACAGGGTCAGCTCGTCAGACCGCGGCGCGCTGTCCTGCACCGAGACCTCGCCCAGAAAGGTGAGCGCCTCGATCTCGCTGTAGTCGATGTGCGGCGTGGCCAGGAGGCCCGTCAGCAGCACCTCGCCCGGCGCCCCCTCCGCCACCGACAGGGCCCACTTGGCGTCGACGCTGGGCTCCTCTTCGGTGGGCGTCTCTTCGTCTTCGGTGGGGGTGGGGTCGTCGGCGCCGGCCTCCTCCTCGTCGCGGCCGTCGCCGCCGCCCCGGCCGTCGTCGCCGGTGTCGAGGCCGCACTTGCCCATGTCGTAGATGACACAGCCAGGCAGCAGGGAGAGGGAGAGGGCGAGCAAGAGAGAACGAGACATCGGGGGCTCCTCCAAGGACACAGGACGGTCACCGGCTCCAACCCCGCCCGGGCCTCCCGCTGTCACCGCGCTCGGGTAGAATCTCGCTCCCCGCCCGGAGCCGCCCGATGATCCGCCGCAGCCTGCCCCTGCTCCTCCTCCTCGCCTGCGCCGGCGCGGGCTCCGACAAGGCCGACGAGGGCGGCCTCGGCTTGGGAGAGGCCGAAGACAAAGACGGCGACGGCTTCTTCGGCGACGAGGACTGCAACGAGGGCGACCCCGGCACCCACAGCGGCGCCGCCGAGCTCTGCGACGGGGTCGACAACAACTGCGACGGCACGGTCGACGAGGGCGTGCTGGTCGTCTGGTTCGCCGACGCCGACGAGGACGGCTTTGGCGACCCCGCCCGCACCGCGTCCTCCTGCGCCGCGCCCGAGGGCTACGTCACCAACGACACCGACTGCGACGACAGCGAGCCCCGCGCCTACCCCGGCGCCCCGGACCTCTGCGACGGCATCGACAATGACTGCGACGAGGAGATCGACGAGGGCGAGGCCATCCCCTGGTACGCCGACGCCGACGGTGACGGCTACGGCGACCCGGCCACCGCCGTCTCGGCCTGCACCCCGCCCGAGGGCCACGTCGCCGACGCCACCGACTGCGACGACAGCCACGCCAGCGCCGCCCCCGGCCTGGAGGAGGTCTGCGACGAGCTGGACAATGACTGCGACGGCGACGTGGACGAAGGGGTGACCCTCACCTGGTACGAAGACCGCGACGGAGACAGTTGGGGCGCCATCGATCGCACCGTTTACGCCTGCGCCACCCCTGAGGGCTACGCCGGGCTCGGCGGCGACTGCGACGACGCCTCGGACCGCTACTACCCGGGCGCACCCGAGTCCGACTGCACCGACCCCAATGACTACAATTGCGACGGCAGCGTGGCCTACGCCGATGACGACCTGGACGGCTACGCCGCCTGCGCCGAGTGCGACGACCGCGACCCCAGCCGCAACCCGGCCGCCGCCGAGGTCTGCAACACGATCGACGACGACTGCGACGGCCTCACCGACGACGCCGACCCCAGCGCCGACCTCAGCACCGGCGCCACCTACTACGAAGACGCCGACTCCGACCTCTTTGGCGACCCGGCCGCCGGGGCCCTCGCCTGCGCCCAACCCATCGGCTTTGTGTCGGATGACACCGACTGCGACGACAGCGACAGCGCCATCCGCCCCACCGCCAGCGAGGTCTGCAACAGCCTCGACGACGACTGCGACGGCGATGTGGACGACGCCGACAGCAGCCTCGACCCGAGCAGCGGCAGCCCCTACTACACCGACGCCGACGGCGACAGCTTTGGCGATCCGTCCACCGGCCGCTGGAGCTGCCTGTCGCCGGCCGGCCGGGTGTCCAATGACAGCGACTGCGACGACACCAGCGCCGCCATCAGCCCCATCGACCCCGAGCGCTGCAACAGCCTCGACGACGACTGCGACGGCCTCACCGACGACGCCGACCCCAGCCTCGATCTGAGCACCGCCACCACCTGGTACGCCGACGGCGACGCCGACAACTACGGCCTCTCGGGCATCACCGCCCGCACCTGCCTGCAGCCCAGCGGCTACGCCAGCGCCGGCGGTGACTGCAACGACGCCACCGCCGCCGCCAACCCGGGCGCCACCGAGGTCTGCGACCTCCTCGACAATGACTGCGATCTGTCCACCGACGAGGGCTTTGACGCCGACGGCGACGCCATCGTCGACTGCCTGGAGATCAACCACACCGTCACCCTCATCGTCGCGGTCGACGATGGCTGGACCGGCTACGCCGACGGCAGCTACTTCGGCGCCGCCGGCGGCTGGAATGTGGCCACCACCTGGACCTTCTCGATGAACTCCGGCGACCATGTGCTGGCGCTCTACGGCGCCGACAGCGGTGCGGCCATCGCCGGCTTCCTGGCCGCGGTTTATGTCGACGGGGTTCTGTACTCGGTCACCGGCGACGGCAGGTGGAAGGTGTCGAGCAGCGGCCCCACCGGCTGGACCACCGCCAGCTACAATGACAGCGCCTGGGGCACCGGCCAGGCCTGCACCAGCAGCCAGGTCAGCGCCTTCTGGGGCAGCGCGCCCACAACCCTGCGCAGCCTGGGCGCCTCGTGGATCTGGCACCAGAGTTGCACCAGCCTGGGCAGCAGCTACTACCGAATGAACCTGACCCTGCCCTGAGGTCTGTGATGAATTTCCCCATCCGCGCCCACACCCTGCTCCTCTGCGTGGGCGGCTCGCGGGCCTATGGCCTGCACACCGAGCGCTCCGACGTCGACGTCAAGGGCGTGGCCGTGCCCCCCGCCCCAGTGCTCTTTGGCTTTCTGCATCGCTTTGAGCAGGCCGAGGGCCCCGCCGCCGTCGACCCCTTCGCCGACACCCTCAACGAAGAAGAGCGCGCCGCCGTGGCCCGCGAGAAGCTCGAAGGCGTGATCTACGAGCTGCGCAAATTCATGTCGCTGGCCGCCGACAACAACCCCAACATCCTCGACGTGCTCTTTTGCCGCGACGCCGAGGTGCGCCACATCACGCCGGTGGGCGAGCGCCTGCGCGAGGCGGCGCCGCGCTTCTTGTCGATGGCCGCCCGCCACACCTTCTCGGGCTACGCCCTGTCGCAGCTCAAGCGCATCGAGACGCACCGCCGCTGGCTGATCGATCCGCCCACCGTCGAGCCCGCGCGAGCCGACTTTGGTCTGCCGCCGCGCACCCTCATCCCCAGTGATCAGCTCGCCGCCGCCCAGGACGCCATCCGCAAGAAGGTCGACAGTTGGGAGCTGGACTTTGGCGAGATGCCCGACGCCAGCAAGCTCTATGTGCGTGAACAGATCGAGAGCATGCTGGTGGAGCGCCACATCTACAGCGAGAGCCGCTTCGCCGCCGCCGCCCGCTCCATCGGCTACGAAGAGAACTTCATCGATCTGCTCGACCGTGAGCGCCGCTACAAGGCCGCCCGCAACAACTGGGATCAGTTCCACACCTGGCAGCGCAGCCGAAACCCGGCCCGCGCCGCCCTCGAGGCCCAGCACGGCTACGACACCAAACACGCCATGCACCTGCTGCGCCTGCTGCGCATGGGCCGCGAGATCCTGGAGACCGGCACCGTTCACGTCTGGCGCGGCGACCGCGACCGCGAAGAGCTGCTCGCCGTGCGCGCCGGCGCCCTGCCCTACGATCAGCTCATCGAGCAGGCCCGCGCCGACGAGGCCCGCCTCACCGCGCTCTACGCCGCCAAGAACAGCCCGCTGCCCCGCGTCGCCGACCGCGAGGGCCTGAACACCCTGTGCATCGAGCTCATCGAGGCCGCCCTCGCTAGCGCGTGAGGCTGACCGCCGCGTCGATCCGCGGCACGCCGCTCTGCTGAAAGAGGGTCATGTAGCTGCTCCGCAGCTCGTCGATCTTGCTGCTCACCGCCGGGTCGCGCCAGGTCACCACCATCACCCAGGCCCGGCTCGGCGCTGGCTCGGCGCCGCGGCTGGGGGCCAGCCACTGCTCCACCGGCGTGACCACAAAGCCGCCCGGCAACAGGGGCGCCGCCGTGGTCTCGGCGAAGGTGTGGAAGTCGGCCTCGGTGAGCTGCTTGCGGGGGCAGGTGGCCGGGTCGATGTCGACGACGAGCAGGCAGGACGGATCGGGGACGGTGCCCCCAAAGTGCAGCTCGGTGCGCACGAATCCGGGTTCTGCAGCCTGGGCGAGGGAGAGGAGGAGGGTCCACATGCGCGCCAGGATAACCGGCCAGCATGACTCCGACCGGCCTTGGCGTGCTCCAGGTTGAGCCCACCGATCACTGCAACCTCACCTGCCGCATGTGCGCCCCGCACCACGAGGGCTGGCCCACGGTGCATGGCATCCCCAAGGGCTTCCTCGATCCTGCGCTGTGGGCGCGCATCGTCGAGGGCTTTGTCGCCGACGACCTGCGCTTCGACCACATCATCTTTCAGTGGCTGGGCGATCCAAGCCTGCACCCCCGCCTGGGCGAGCTGGTCGGCCTCGCCGCCCGCCGCCTCGCCGGCCGGGTGGGCTACCTGCGCATCGACACCAACGGCATCCTCCTCACGCCGCCCCGCATCGACGCCCTCCTCGACGGCCTGCCCGAGGAGGGCCCGCCCCTGCTCGTGGTCTTCACCCTAGACGCCCACCGCCCCGAGACCTACCAGCAGGTCAAGGGCCAGGACGCCCTCCTGCGCGTGCGCCGCCATGTCCGGCACCTCCTGCGCGCCCGCCGCCGCCGCCGGGCCACCGTCAACGTGGCCGTTCAGTTCGTGGTGCAGCCCGGCAACACCGCCGAGGTCGCGGACTTCGTCGCCTACTGGCGCGACGCCTTCGCCTGCCAGGGCGACCCCACCCGCTTCGCCGACGAGGTGCAGCTCAAGCGCCTCTCCGTCGGCGGCGGCAGCGCGGGCCAGGCGGAGGCCGACGCCGGCTATGAGGCCGCCACGGCGGGCTTACAGACGGGGCCGCTGGGCCGCGGCGCGCGCCTGCTCCTTTGGGAGCAGCGCCCCTGGCAGGCCGACGACGGGCACACCGGCGCCCGCACCGCCTGCCCCGGCCTGTGGTACACGCCGGTGATCCGCCACGACGGCGTGCTGCTGCTCTGCTGCGCCGATCTGCACAGTGAGATGGCGCTGGGCAGCTTGCACGAGCAGGGATTCCTCTCGCTGTGGCAGGGGCGGGCCGCCACCCAGCGCCGCCTGGAGCACCTCGCCGGGCGCTTCACCGGGGCCTGCGCGGCCTGCGGGGGCATCAACTGGTACAGCCTGGGCGAGGGGGCGGGCCCGGCGGCCGAGGCGCGGGGGCGGGAGCTGGGCTTGTCGCCGGGCTGAGGGCTCCCCCGGGGCCCGGGTGGGCGCAAAAGACCCAGCGGGGAGCCCTCTCCACGGGTGAACAGACCGCGATGGGGGCATCCAGGAGGTGCGCCACGCCGATCAGTCCGCCGTGCAGGCCGCCAGGAGGGTGCGAGGCTGCCCGCGCTCGGGGAGGGCGGCTGGCAGGCGAGCCAGCTCCTCCAGGGTCGACAGCGCACGGCTCGGGGCCGGCAGCGACTCCCGGCCGGTGGGGTCCTCGGCCCAGATCCAGCAGCTCCGCTCGCCCGGTTGGGCCTGGGGCCCGCCCTGGCCCTCGCGGGCGGTGCGCAGGAAGATGGCGCCCTGAACGGTGGCCTCGGCGCGGATCAGCTCGGGGCCGATCCAGTCGTTGATGGCGTTGATGACGGTGCCCTCGCCGGTGAGCGGCCCGCTCGCCACCACCGCCCGCACCGCCTCGGCGATCGGCCAGACCCCCTCAGGGGGCCGCGGCGCCAGCCAGACCCAGCGCCCGCTCACCCAATTCCACCGCGCGCGCAGCAGCGCGGACTCGGTGGTGGGCCAGTCCCCCTGGAGCTGGCCGTCAAAGGGCCCCATCCGATCCGCGGCGCGCCCCCAGTCCGGCTCCCGCCAGCCCCAGACGAAGACGGCGCCGTAGCTGACGCAGCCGACACAAAGCAGGCCACCCAACACGGTCGAGGCGCGGGCGAGCATCCCCACCGGCGCCACGGCGATCGCCGTGATGAGGGGCAGGAGGGCCAGGTAGTGGCGGTCGTGCGGATCGGAAAAGCCGGTCAGTCCATAGAGCCCCAGCCCAAAGCCCAGCACCAGCAGCCAGACCCCCGGCCGCCGCAGGCCCAGCGGCAGCAGGAGGAGGCCCACCGTCCAGGCCCAGGCCAACGGCGCAAAGAGGAAGGTGCTGCGCAGCCAGGGCAGGAAGGAGAGCCGCCAGATCAGCCCCTCCATCCCCCGGGGCAGCGGCTGGCGGCTCTCCACCTGGGCGAGGACCTCGACGAGGGTGTCGACGCTGTGGGCATACCAGCGCCCGGCGACGAGCAGCGTCACCAGCAGCACGATCGCCAGATCCCGCAGGGGCCGCAGGTCGCGCCGCCCCATACTGAACAGACAGAGCGCCAGCGCCACCGCGAGCCCGCCGAGCCGCATGCCGGGCAGCCAGCCGATGGCATGGCCCCACCGAAAGGCCGCCAGGGCCCAGATCGCCAGGCCCACGAGACCCAGGGCGACGAGGCCGCGGCCCCAGCGGGGCACCCGTATCGCCCCCACCGCCCGCGCCCCCAACCACAGCAGCCCGGGCGCCGCGAAGAGCATCATCGTCTGCTTGGTGAGCAGGGCCGCGCCGAGCGCCAACCCCGACGCCATCGCGCGAAACACCGAGGGCCGCCGCGCCGAGGGCAGCAGCCCCAGGGCCAACGCCACCGCGCCGGCGAGCGGCAGATCCAGCATGCCCTCGGCCCGCTGGGCCCAGATCAAGGGTGAACAGAGCACCAGGGCGGCGGCGGCGATGCCCGCCAGCCAGCCCCAGGCCCGAGCCCCCAACAGCCCGGTGCCCAGACAGAGGGCGCCCGTAAAGATCGACTGGCTGGCCGGCCAGGCCGCCGTAGACAGACCCTGCTGGAGCTGCAGCCAGACCGAGAGCCAGTAGGTGAAGGGCGGGTAGTAGCCGTTGTGAAAGAGCTCGCGCAGGTGCAGAAAGGACGGCCGCTCGCGCTCGCGCATCGCCGACTGAACCGACTGCAAGGTGTGCAGTCCGCTGTCTTGAAAGCTGAGCGGCCAGTCGGACTGGGCCGACCAGGCGAGGTGGTCTGCGGTGGCGAGGCCGGCGATCAGCAGCAGGGCGAAGAGGCCGAGGCCATCAGCGAGCCGCCGACCCTGGCGCGGTCGCAGCGCCGCTGCACCCGCAGTTGGGCGCTGGGTGGCGTGCGGAGAGGGCAGCGACGACATGGGTGCAGGGTATCATGGCGAAGTACGGCCGCCTTCGCGGTCGGCCGCCACCTCCAACGGCTGCATCCGCAGCGCGAGGCATCCCGCTGCCGCCAGGATCAAGGCACCACCACCACCCGCTCGTCGAGCACCCGATCGCCGCTGAGCAGGTCCGCGCCGCTGTCTTCGTCGCGCACCCACAGGTTTCCATAGGCCAGCAGGTAGGTGCTGACGATCGACAGCCCCTCGTCCTTGGGGAAGTCACAGGCCACCGGCGTGCTGGTGAAGGTCTCATGGCAGGAGCCCTCGATCGAGATCCAGCTCACGCCCTCGTCGGCGGCCTCGGCGTAGGCGGTGGCCGGCCCCTCGCCGGGCTGCGACATCGCCAGCACCGGCGTCTGGCGGGTGGCCCAGCCTTCCGGAGAGACCAGCCCCGTGGCGCTGCCGTCGAGGGGGGCCACCGCCGCCAGCCGCGGATCGGTCACTGGCGCGTCGAAGGCGGCGCGCTCGGCCGCGGTGCAGCCCTCGGCGGCGCAGGCGGCGTCGACCTTCTCTGGGTCGGGAGTGGGGCCCGAGAGCAGCCAGGCGGTCTGGGCGCCGTAGCTGTGGCCCAGCACCAGCACCCGATCGGTGTTGATGCGCCCGGCCAGCGGGTGATCAGCGGGCAGCGCCGCAAGGTGATCGAGGCTGGCGAGCAGATCGGTCACCCGGGTCATGTCAAAGGAGAGCGGCACAGGCTCGACATTGTCGGTGAGCGTGTTTCCGGCGTGGTCGGGGGCGGCGGCGATCCAGCCATTGCGAACAAACTGCCGCAGCACGTCGCTGCCATTTCCGGCCCAGCCCTGGTAGCCATGGGAGTAGAGCACCAGCGGAAACCCGCAGCCCTCGGGGGCGGCGAGCGCGGCGCCATGCAGGCTCTCGGGGTCGCTCATGAAGTCGAGGTAGCGGGTGGGCTCGCCGCTCTCGTCGTCGGTGGGGTACCAGATGTGCAGGTCGAGGTCGCGGGCCTCTGTCCACGGCGGCGTGTAGGAGACCGTCTCCAGGGCGTGGCCGGCCAGGGCGTCGTCGAGGTCGACGTCGGGGGCGGTCGCGGCCGGGCAGTCTTCGGGGGACTGGGCCTTGGGAGCAGCCGACCTCTCTTCGGCGCAGGCGATCAGGATCAGGAGCAGCAGCGGGCAGCGGCGCATCGGCGAGCCTCCAGGCCCTAGCCTGCCACAGGTCGCGGCCGCCGTGGGAAGCGCGCAGGGTGACGGCCGGCCGGCCGCTCTGTAAAGTGGGGGCGCCGCACCCGAACCCGGAGCCCCACCGTGCCGATCTCCAGCAAGACCCTCTCCAAAACGAGCCTGTCCGCCGACACCACGCGGGAGAGCATCCGGGTGGCGCCCTCCACGCCCTTCCTGCTGGGGCCAGGCATTTACCGCCTCAACACCCCCGGCGGCAGCGCCCAGGACTCGGGCTTTGGCCTCATCTGCGTCGACAGCGAACTGGTGAATGGCCAGCCGGTGGTGCGCGAGACCTGGCTGCTCCACCAGCCGCTGGGCAGCCGCTTCGCCATCCAGCCGATCCCCGTCTTCACAGCGGCCTTCGCCGACTACGGCGCCCTGCGCACCGAGCTCGGCCCGGCGCTGATCCGCAGCGCCCGCTGGCTGCTCGATCCGGCCCGCCTCGCGATCACCGAGGAATTTCCCACGCCGCCGATTGTGGGCAACCCAAATGGCCAGCTCATCGAGGGCTCCTGGGAGATCCTCCACCGGCCGGTGGTCGGCAGCGCCACGGGCGAGCGCCGGGTGGGCCTCGCCTATGTGCCGCCGGCCACGCCCGCCGCGGTGACCGCCACCGCCAGCAACAGCTTCTGCGACAACCTCGATCGGGTCGAAGCCTGGGCCCGGCTCGGGTCGGGGCCGGTGCTCACCGGGGCGGGCACAGGAGAGCTGGTCTTCAGCCACCAGGTGCGCTTCCGCTCCGTCTCCGATCTGCGCGCCGCCTACCCCCCCGGCGTCACGATCCGCGAGGCCCTCTGGCGCTACCGCTACACCTACCGCTAAGGGTCGCCAGACCGGCCCAGTCCCGATGGGGGTGGGGGAGTCGCTCTGCTTTGGATGGATGGGTCACACGTCCAGCGTCCACCTCACCGTACCACGCGGTGAGGGCGGCTGTCTTGACATCCGAAGAGACCGATGTTGGCGCCCACACCGTTCACGATGGCGCAGACTGAGAGGGTTCATGGTGCTTCTCCTCCTCCTGGCATGTGGATCGCTGCGCGAAGATCGCTGCGGCACGGGCATGGACTTCTCCTCCGCCTTCTATGGCGACACGGAGTTTCATGCGGGCGGCGACTGGAAGGGAGACGCCGAGATCGACATCTTCCTCGATGTCATCGACGGCACGGGGGAGGGCTCTGTCCAGTCCTACGGCCCGCTCACCTTTCAGGGCAAGGCAATACCAGCGTACCGGAGCCTGGACGCTGAGATTCAAGCATCCCTCATCGACCAGTCGATCAACGAAGACGGCACCCTGGGCAACCCCTACAGCATCGCATGCAGTTGGGCCCACCTGCTCAGCGCCTCGCGCGAGGGCTGAGCTAGCGCGGCTCGCGGTCCCAGACCGGGCTCGGCCAGTCGACCGGGTGGGCGGAGACATAGCCGAGCACCTGCCGGGCGCGGGTGCCGTCGAGCACGCCGGAGTAGTGAAAGCGCCGGCGGTTCATGCCATAGCGAAAGTCATGCCCCGTGACGAGGCGCCGCCAGCGGTAGAGCGGGGTCATCCACACGCCGGGCACGGGGATGGACAGTCGCCCCCAACTGGCGATGCAGGCGGTGAGGGGCAGGGTATCGGCGCCAGGGATGTTGAACACACCCTGGGCCTCGCTGTGAATCGCCCGCTGCAGCGCGGCCACAGCGTCATCCTGGGTGAGGAGGTTGAGCATCGGGTCGTAGCCGGCCGGCCGCAGACAGACTGGGCTGCCCAGGTAGTCGAAGAGCTGCGAGCCGGTGCCCGGGCCGAGGATCTCCGCCATGCGCAGCACCACGATCTGCAAGGGAGACAGACCCATGCGCACGCAGGCCGTCACATCGGCCTCCACCCGGTCGCGCACATACTGGGGCGCCGTGCCCGCCATGTTGAGGGGGTGGTCTTCGCCGATCAGCACGGGCAGGTCGCGCTGCACCTGGTAGACGGCCGCGTCGCTGCGCAGGACGAGGCGACGGATGGTGGGGTGGCGCTCGGACAGCTCGATGATCGAGCGCACGCTCTCTACGCTCTGGGCGTGGGCCCGCTCGCCTTCTTCGCCAGGGGGGGTCAGGTGACCGAGGTGAACCACCACGTCGATCGCCATGTCGCGGGCCGGGCCAAAGAGCAGCTCATGGGCCCGCCGCGCGCTGGCGAGGTCGACGCCGACGATGCGCAGGCGGTCGGAGGCCATCAGCGGGCTGCGCTCGACCTTGCCGCGCACCACCGCGAGCACCCGGTCGACGCGGCTGTCGCCCAGCAGGGTGCGCACGAGGCGCTCGCCGGTGGGGCTGTCGGCGCCAGAGACGAGCACGCTGCGCATCAGAGGAAGACCCCCTTGCGGGCGGCGAGGCCAGCGGTGATCAGCGCGGCGACGGCCTCCTGGACGCGGGCGGCCACCCCGGCCACCACGGCCGGGTCATCGGCATCGCTGGGCCGCAGCTCTTCGTCGACGCGGATCGGCGGCCCATAGTGGATGTGGTAGCGCACCGGCAGCGGAATCGGCGTGGCCGGCACGTTGACCCGCTCAATGCCAAAGAGGGCGCCCAGGCGCTTGCTGCTGAAGAGCTCGGGGTACTGCTCTTCGGCGCCGATGACCGCCACCGGCACGATCGGCGCCCGGTGGCGGATCGCCAGCTCGGCGTGGCCCACCCGAAAGTGCTGGAGCTGGTAGCGCTTCGACCAGCCCTTGGTGATGCCCGGCACGCCTTCGGGGAAGATCAGCAGCAGGTTGCCGCTCTCCAGCAGGGCCCTGGCGTTGCCCCGCGAGCCGCCCACCATGCCGGTTCTGGCGAAGAGGGTGCCCACCCAGGGCAGGCTCGGCACGAAGTGGTCGGCGATCGGGCGGGCCACCCGCGGCGGGTCGGTCTGGCGCAGCACGTCGGCCCAGATCATCATGCCGTCGATCGGCAGGTTGCCCGAGTGGTTGGCGGCGAGCACCGCCGGGCCGACGCTGGGGATGTGGTGGGCGCCACAGCTGCGCACCCGAAAGTAGCGCTGGTAGAGGGGCGAGACGAGGGCCTCGCCGAAGGCCACAAAGTCGGGGTGCATGCCGAAGAGATCGTAGCCATGCCCCGCGTCGTGGTAGTGCAGCGCGGCGAGCCGCTCCCGCTCGGCCTCGGGCAGGCCCATCCGAGCCAGGGCGCGGGCCAGGGCCGGCGGGAAGGCCATCAGTCGACCGGCAGCAGGAGCTGAAAGCAGGTCCAGCCCGACGGATGTTCGGCGACGCGGATGCTGCCCCGGTGGGCGATGGCGACGGCCCGACAAAAGGAGAGGCCGAGGCCGCGGTTGGCCCGCTGGGCGTCGGGGCGCTCTACGCGGATGTGCTTGTCGAAGATGCGCTCGCGCAGTGGCGCCGGCACCCCGGGCCCTTGGTCGAGCACCTCCAGGGCCACCGAGCTGTCGACCCGGTGGGCGCACAGGCGCACCACCGAGTTGGGGGGCGCGTAGCGCAGGGCGTTCTCGAGCAGGTTGGCCAGGGCCCGCGCCAGCAGCGAGCGGTCGGCGGCGAGGTGGACCGCCTCGACCTCCACCTGAATGTGGATCGCCGCCTCGGCGGCGCGGGTGTTCATCGAGGCGGCGAGATCCCGCAGCAGGCCAACGGCGTCGATCTCGACGAGGCGGGGCAGCAGGCCGCCATCCTCGTTGAGCTCCACGTCGAGGGTGTCGGTGATCATGCGCTGCATGGTGTCGGCCGCCACCAGGGCCTCGCGAATGAGCTGCCCCACCTGCTCAGGCTCGCGCAGGAGCGCCTCCTGGGCGGCCTCCATGCCCAGCACCATCGCCATCAGGGGCGAGCGAAGGTCGTGGGCCAGCATCTCCATCAGGTGCTTGCGCTGGCGCTCGGCGCGCAGCAGGGCGCCCATCTGATCGCGCACCACGCCCTGGAACTGCAGGACCTCGATCTGGAGCTTGCGCACCGCCAGCACCGTGCGCACGCGCAGGGCCAGCTCGGTGGGCGAGACGGGCTTGCAGAGGAAGTCGTCGGCGCCGGCCTGGGCGGCGCGCTCCTGGGTGCCCATGTCGCCCAGCGCCGTGAGGAAGATCAGCGGCACCTGCTTCCAGGCCGGCAAGGAGCGCAGGCGGATCGCCAGCTCGAAGCCGCCGATGCCCGGCATCATCACGTCGACCATCAGCAGCTCGAAGGGCTGCCGGTTGCACTGATCGAGGGCCTCCTCGCCCGATGCTGCGAGGGTGACATGGTAGCCACGGCTGCTCAGCACATAGTGCAGCAGGTCGCGCACGTCCTCATCGTCATCGACGACGAGGATCCGCGCGAGAGGAGGGGCATCACCGTGGGTCACCGGGGCTCCGCGAAGCAAGGCCGCCGTTGTATCACAGGCTGGCGCCGGCTACCGAAGCCAGAGGTACACGTTGTCGATGCCGAAGCTCTCATCGGTTGGGTCCTGATCCAGCGTCGATCCCGCCAGGAGGCTGATCGAAGACGCGCTGTGCGCGCCCATCTGGCTGACCGCCCACTCCGAGTCAAAGGAGCCGAGGTAGCCGCGGTTCCAGCCGCAGACCTCCATATAGGCCGTGCTGTGGTTGTTCTGGTTCTGCGCCCACACCGTCGAGCCATCGACTTGCACGTAGGCCAATTCGCCATCCCAGCTGTCGAGGGCGGCGTAGTAGAGCTGCACCCAACTCTGGCTGTGGCTGATGCCGTAGGTGCTCACATTGATGGAGACGCTGGTGCCTGCGGTGTTTCCGTAGCCGCCGAGCAGGGTGCTCCACAGGCCGCAGTTGTACCGGGCGCTGGTGCTCCACGAGGGATGGGGGGCGCTCTCGAAATTGTCAAAGAATATCAGCGTCCAGCCGCCGCCGTCGGTGGTCATGTCGCAGTAGGCCGAGGTCGCGGCGCCGCTGAAGTCTACGTAGTAGTAGCCGCTCCCCGAAGACGAGCCGCTGGAGAGGATCTCCAAGCAACTCTCGGCGTCGCAGGCCGCCCCGCTGCCCAGGATCCCCTCGTCGGCCGCGGCGTCGCAGTCGTCGTCCAGGCTGTTGCAGCGCTCCGATGCGCCGGGGTGGATGAGGCTGTCACCATTGTTACAATCGCTGGCGTTGCTGGTGTAGCCGCTCGGCACTGTACAGGCGTAGCGGGCGCTGCCCGCGCCATAGCCGTCGCCGTCGCTGTCGACGTACCAGCCGGTGCCGGTGCTGGCGTCGAGACTGCTGTCGGCGTCATCGATCTGGGTGTCACAGTCGTTGTCGAGGCTGTCGCAGATCTCCAGGGCCGCCGGGTTGATGGCCGCCACGCCGTCGTTGCAGTCGCTGGCCCGGCTGACGTAGCCGCTGGGCTGCAGACAGGCCTTGGCCGAACTGCTCGCGAGCCCGTAGCTGTCGCTGTCGGCGTCGCGGTACCAGGTGGCGGCGGTGCTGGCGTCGAGGCTGCTGTCGGCGTCGTCGATCTGGCTGTCGCAGTCGTTGTCGAGGCTGTCGCAGATCTCGCTGGCGGTGGGCTTGATCGCGGCCGAGCTGTCGTTGCAGTCGCTGGCGTTGGAGACAAAGCCCGTGGGCTGGCTGCAGGCCATCGTGGCGGACCCGGCGCCAAAGGTGTCGGCGTCGCCGTCGCGGTACCAGGGTGAGCCGGTGCTGGTGTCGAGGCTGCTGTCGGCGTCGTCGATCTGGCTGTCGCAGTCGTTGTCGACCCGATCGCAGACCTCGCTGGCGGTGGGCTTGATGGCCGCGGCGCTGTCGTTGCAGTCGCTGGCGTTGGCGACGTAGCCGCTCGGCTGCACGCAGGCGCGCAGGGTGGCCCCGGGGTCGCCGAAGCTGTCGCCGTCGCCGTCGCGGTACCACAGGCTGCCGGTGCTGAGGTCGACGCCGCCGTCGGCGTCGTCGGTGGCGCCGTCACAGTCGTTGTCGACGCCGTCGCAGATCTCGGTGGCGAGCGGGTTGATGGCCCCCACGCCGTCGTCGCAGTCGGTGTTGTCGTCGACAAAGCCGGCCGGCTCTTCACAGGCGGCCAGCGACACGCCCGGGGCGCCGAAGGTGTCGAGGTCGGCGTCCTGGTAGAAGGTGTCGCCGGTGGTCAGGTCCACGCTGCTGTCGTCGTCGTCGATGAAGGTGTCGCAGTCGTCGTCGATCTCGTTGCAGACCTCGAGGCCGGCGGGGCTGACGTGGGCGTCGGTGTCGTCGCAGTCGGTCTGGTCGCCGGTGTAGCCATAGGGCGCGTCGCAGGCGGTGATGGTGCTGAGGCGGTCGCCATAGGCGTCGCTGTCGCTGTCGGCGTACCAGACCGAGCCGGTGCTCAGATCGACGTCGGGGTCGGCGTCGTCGGTGAGCACGTCGCAGTCGTCGTCGATGTCATTGCAGATCTCGGGCGCCCCGGGGAAGACGAGCGGGTCGCCGTCGTTGCACTCCACGCAGGCGGCGAAGCCGTCGAGGTCGTTGTCGGCGTAGCCCACGCTGCCGTCGCAGTTGTAGTCTTCGGGGTCGGTGCAGTCGCTCTCGTCGGCGTAGGGGTGGTACAACGCGCTCTCGTCGTTGCAGTCGCCGGGCTCGGGCGCGTAGCCAAGGGGCTGGGCGCAGGCGAGGGTGGTGGAGTCGGCCACGCCCCACTCGTCGCCGTCGCGGTCTTCGTACCAGGTGAGGCCCACGCCCTCGTCCACCGCGCCGTCGCAGTTGTTGTCGAGCTCATCGCAGATCTCGGGGTGGCCCGGCCAGACCTCGGCGGTGTTGTCGTTGCAGTCGCGGTTGTCTTCGACGTAGCCCGAGGGCGCAAGGCAGGCCTCGACCGGCCGCTCGGGGTCGCCCCAGGTGTCGCCGTCGGCGTCGGCGTAAAAGACGGTGCGCTCGTCTTCATCGATGTCGCCGTCGCAGTTGTTGTCGAGGCCGTCGCAGGCGTCGTAGGCGCCCGGGTAGACGCTCTCTTCGCCGTCGTCGCAGTCGGTGTCGTTGGTGACGAAGCCCTCCGGCCCCGAGCAGGAGTCCACCGCGGTGCCGGCGTCGCCGAAGCCATCGCCGTCGTCGTCGGCGTACCAGGCGGCGGTGACGCCCTCGTCGACGGTGCCATCGCAGTTGTTGTCCACGCCGTCGCAGATCTCGGCGGCCCCGCCGTGGATGCCCGGGTCGGCGTCGTTGCAGTCGCCATCCTCGGCGAAGAAGCCGTCGTTGTCGGCGTCGGTGACGCCCACACCCGCGCCCGTGGCCTCGCCGGACTTGTCGTCGAGCGCGCCGCTGCAGGCGAGGCTCAGCAGGAGGAGGAGGGGGCTGGCGCGGGACATGGGGTGGCTCCGGGGTTGACAAAATCCTACACGAGGCGGGCCCAGCCAGCGCGGCGTCTTCGTTACAGTCGCGAAGAGATCGGCGCCGTGCCTGCCCCCGCGCCGCTCGCCCGAGGTGTGGCATGGCTCCCCCCGGCTTCTCCTGCCCCCGCTGCGGCCGAACCCGGGTCGCCGGGCCCACCTGCGTGTACTGCGGCGTGATCTTCGACAAGGCCCAGCCCCGCGTGCTCCCCGCCCCGGTAGAGGCGCCGCAGCCGCGCTCGGGTGGTGGCGGGCTGCTCTTCCTCTTTGGGCTCGCCGCCGTCGCCGCCGTGGGCTGGTCGAGCTGGAAGGCCCAGCAGCCCGCCCCCGTCGAGGCCCCGGTCGCCGCCGCCCCGGCGCCGGCTCCGGCGCGCCCGGCGGGCCGCTCGGGGGAAGAGGGCATGCCCCACCCCGACGCCGCGGCCCGGGCGCTGACCCTGCCCACCCGCAGCGGCGAGCTGTCAGCCCTGCTGCCGCCTGGCTACGCCCTGCACCCGCGCAGCCGCAAGCTCAAGGTGAGCGACGCCGGCGCCGAGACCGTCACCCTGATCGAAGCCCGCAGCCGCGGCCCCCAGGAAGAGCCGCGCCTGCTCTCGCTTGGCCACGCCGAGAGCCTCGATCCCACCGACGTCAACCGCCAGGCCTACCTGGAGCTGCACCTGCGCGCCGCCGTGGCCGACATCGACGGCGTGGTGATGCGTCAGGAGCGGGCCCGCATGGGCGAGCGCTTTGGCCTGATCGCGCGGGTGCGCGGCGCCGACAAGAGCGGCGAGGCCATCTTCGCCAGCGTGCAGGTCGCCCCGGTGGGCTACGGCGAACTGGCCATCCTCGTGGTGGCCGGCCGCGACGAGGCGGCCTGGGAGGGGGTGGCGGCCCGCAACTTCTTCGCCTCCCTCGACCACCGCTCGGCCGAGGGCACCGTAGCCCTCACCCCGGAGGGGGGCGCGCCGCCGGCGGAGGCTGCGCCGGTGGCCCCGACCGCGATCGACGTTCCCACCTGCCCCCAGGATCCGCTGGCCGCCGAGGCCAACGAGCAGCGCCTTCGCGAGCTGCCGCGCCTGGTCGCCGCCACCCGGGGCTGCCTGACCCTGGTGGAGGTTTGGGCCTCCTGGTGCCCCACCTGCAGGGCGGTGGCCCCCGAGGTCGACCGCATCGCCCGCACCTACCAGAGCCGCGGCCTGCGCGTGCTCTCCGTCCCCACCGATGACGATCGGCTCGCGCTGATCAGCGCCCTGCGCCAGCGCCCGCCGGCGGGCGATGTGCTGCTCTTCGCCGCGCCGGCCAAGGGAGAGCTGGGGGCGGCCATCTCCGGGGTCGGCGGCACCTATGGCGATGCCATCCCCTACTTCCTGCTCCTCGACCGCGACGGCCGCGCCATCGAGCAGTGGACGGGCGCCGAAGGCCTCGACGGCCTCGACGAGCGGCTGCAGGCGCGGCTGTAGCGCAGCTTCCTCCTGTCTTCGAGAGCGGTCCTTCAACGAGGCGCCGCGCTGGACCGAGGTGCCCAAGCCCATCCAGACCCCGATCAGGGAGTCCGCCAGGGCCACCCTTCACAGCTTCCGACAGGATGTTCAGCTCAACGACCTCTACCGCGGCCGCATCGAGGCCGAGCGGATGGAGCGCAGCGTCCAGCTCGCCCTGGAGGAGGCCCGGGCCGAGGCCGAGCACGAGCGCGCCGAAAAGGAGCACGCGCTCGCCCGACGGGCCGCCTACCAGGCGCCTTGGTTGGGCTGGCTGACCCAGGGCTCGGCGGGGGGCAGGGCGGCGCCGCGCTGGAGCAGCTCGATGGAGATGCCGTCGGGGCTGCGCACAAAGGCCATCCGGCCATCGCGCGGCGGCCGCAGGATGGCCACCCCGCCGTCGGCGAGGCGCTGGCAGGCGGCGTAGATGTCGTCGGTCTCGTAGGCGAGGTGGCCGAAATTGCGGCCCTCGCTGTAGGGCTCGGCCTGGTCCCAATTGTGGGTCAGCTCCACCTCGGCGGCGTCGCCGGGGGCGCCGGTGGAGAGGAAGACCAGGGTGAAGCGTCCGGCCGGCATGTCGCGGCGGCGCTGCTCCACCACGCCGAGCAGGGCGAAGAACGCGAGGGCGGCATCGAGATCGTAGACGCGGATCATGGCGTGAAGGAAGCGCATCGGAGGGGCTCCGAGGGTGGGAGAAGACTGGACAGGCTTTCAGGCACCTGCTAACCCATCCGCGGCTGGCAGCCGGTCTGGACCCCTCCATGGAACCCCACTCCCTCGTCGCCCTCCTCGTGGAGGTCGTCGTGGCCTGCCGCGCCCTCGCCCAGCAGGAGTCCGCCCTCGCCCAGCGCTGGCAGGCCGAGCTGGCCCCGGCCCTCGCCGCCCACCAGCGGGCCTGGTCGCCCCCGTCCGGCGCGCCCGCCCTGCTCCTCCGCCGCGGCGCCGCCGGCGTGGAGATCCGCCGCCTGCGGGTGGTCGGCTGGCGCGCCGGCGCCTTGCTCCTCGCCGACGAAGAGGGCGGCCCGCCCGTGGTGCTCAACCTCGACCTCGACGAGCCCCTCGATCCACCCCAGCTGCTGATCCCCGGGCCTCTGCTCCCGGCGCTGGAAGCCGCGCTGGCGGCGGTCCGCTAGCAGCGTCAAGAGCACGGGCGGGCTGTCAAGCCTGGGGCCTGTGGACAAGTCTCCGGCGAGGATGCGCCGCTGATGATCCTTTTCGCATCGGGATCCACAGGTGTGGACAAGCCTGTGGATAACCTATGGGTGCCGCGCGAAGGCCGGAGCGCCGTGCTACCCTCTCCCACGTCCCCTCCTGTTGAGGTCTCCATGCGCCCTGGGCAGCTCTTCTCCCTGCTCCTCCCCCTCGCGGCCGTGGCCTGCGGCGGCAGCAAGTACGCCTACAATGGCCAGAACCTGTACGACTTCTTCCCGCTGGAGGACAACCGCTCCTGGGAGTACGGCCAGGACGACACCAGCGTGGCCTACCGCATGTCGGTCACCAAGAACCCCGTCACCACCGACGAGGCCGGCACCGAGGTCGTCACCCTCGACTACATGAGCCAGGACCCCGAGGCCTTGCTCTACAGCGTGCAGTGGTCGAGCGACTCTTCAGACGGCGTGCTGATCTGGGGCTGGACCGACGGCGCCACCGGCGAGGCCCACGAGTTCCGCCCGCCCATCGTCTTCGCCGAAGCCCAGATGGACGTTGACCAGAAGGTGAAGACCACCACCAACGGCACCACCTACACCGCCACCTTCAAGGGCCTGGAGTCCTGCGCCAACCACTGGGTGCGCGACGACTGGGAGTGCGCCCACATCATCCTCGATGATGGCGACGGCGACCCCAACATCGGCGACCCCTTCGTGGGCGAGTACTGGACCGCGGTGGACTGGGGCCCCTCTTCCTTCGTGCCGACCGGCTTCACCCAGCCGTGGGTGTTGCTGCGGGCCGACTGGTCGCCGGATGAAGAAGAGTAGCGCCCTGCTGCTGCTCCTCGCCTGCCAAGGCGAGGCGTGGCGCAACGCCGATCTGCAGCTGGACGTCACCGACGCCGGCCTCCTTGACACCGACGTGGTGCGGGTCTGCGCCCGCGGCTACCGGCCCCACGAAGAGGCGGTCGGCCCTGGGCGCGTGGCCCTCCCCGGGCTGCTGCCCGACCGGCCGGTGGAGGTTCAGGTAGACCTGCTCGAGCCCTCCGACGAGGGACCGTCGAGCCGGCGACTGGGGCGGGCCGGGCCGGTGACCCTGAGCCCAGAGAGCCCCTACGTCGAGGCCCCCTTCGTGCCCTGCACCGGCGAGGCCTGCGAGGCCTGCGCCGGCGGCCAGGGGGCCAACCCGGGTGACGAGAGCTGGCTTCTGGCCGTCCGTTTCGTCGACTGAACGGTTGGGGCACCCGCCCCCTCCCCAGCAGGGGGCTCGCGGTGGTAGGCTGAGCCGCCCACCGCGGAACCGCCGATGCCCAGCCAGACCCCCGCTCCCCTCTCGACCTCTGCCCTGCTCCACGCCGCGCGGGAGGGCTTCGCCAGCGCCGCCGTCGCGCCGGCTGTGCGAGAGGCGGCCCTGGCCAACCTCGAGCGCTGGCTCACCGAGCCCACCTTCCGCAGCTACCAGCCTCAGATCGTCGCCCTGGCCGAGGCCGGCCAGTGGGCCACCCTGCTCGACAGCTTCTATCAGGTGATCCCCTTCGGCACCGGCGGGCGGCGCGGCACCGTGGGCATCGGCCCCAACCGCATCAACCCGTGGACCCTCGGCGCCAGCGTCCAAGGCCACGCCGCCTTCTTGCGCAAGCGGGCCGGCGAAGGGCCGCTGTGCGTGGTGATCGCCAACGACGTGCGCCGCTTTATGGACGCCCGCGGCGCCCTGTCCACCGCAGCGATGAACCCGGTGATGGGCCTCACGAGCCGCGACTTCGCCGAGATCGCCGCCGAGGTCTACGCCGCAGCCGGCATCACCGTCTACCTGCCGCCGGCCGGCCAGCCGATGAGCACCCCCGAGCTGTCCTTCGCCATCCGCTTCCTCCAGGCCACCGGCGGGCTCAACGTCAGCGCCTCGCACAACCCGCCCGACGACAACGGCGGCAAGTTCTACAACGCCGCCGGGGGCCAGGAGATCCCGCCCCAGGACGAGGAGATGGCCCAGGAGGTCGAGGCCGTCAGCCATGTCGACCGCATGCCCCTCGATCGGGCCCGCGCCGTCGGCCTCATCCGCGAGCTGGGCCCCGAGGTGCACCAGGCCTACATCGCCGCCAACCTGCGCTGCAGCCGGCGCCCCCAGGCCCGGGGCGCCAAGGTGGTCTTCACGGCCCTGCACGGCACCGGCCGCCGCACCGTCTACGCCCTGCTGCAGGCCGCCGGCTTTGACGTGAGCCTGGAGCCGACCCAATCGGCCTATGACGGCGCCTTTCCCAAGGTGCCCTTTGGCGTGCCCAACCCCGAGGTGCCCCGCACGATGGACGCCGCGGTGGCCCACGCCGAGCGCGTCGGCGCCGGGCTCGTCTTCGCCTGCGACCCCGACGCCGACCGCCTCGGCATGATGGTGCGCGAAGCCCAGAGCGATCCCTCCGCCACCGACCCCGCCCGCTGGCGCTTCTTCACCGGCAACGAGATCGCCGTGCTGGTGGCCCACGCCATCCTCAGCGTGCCCGGCCCCCGCACCCGCCCGCCGATCGTGATGAAGACCGAGGTCACGAGCGGCCAGCTGAGCCGGGTGGCGCGCTACCACGGGGCCGCCGTGGTGGGGCACCTGCTGGTGGGCTTCAAGTACATCGGCGACGGCATCGGCCAACTCGAAGCCAAGGGCGCCTTCGCCGGGGTGGAGGGCGGGCTCGCCGACTTCGCGCTGGGCGCCGAGGAGTCGCACGGGGTGCTGGTCACCACCGAGCTGCGCGACAAGGACGCCGCCGGCGCCGCCTTGCTCCTCGCCGAGCTGGCCAGCGAAGAGGCCACCCGCGGCCGCACCCTCATCAACACCCTCGAAGACCTCTGGATGCGCACCGGCTACGTGCGCAACGACCTCATCAGCACCGTCATGCGCGGCGCCGCGGGCCGGGCCACCATCCAGGAGCTGCAGCGATCGCTACGAGAGCGCCCCCTGCGCACCATCGGCGGCCTCGCCGTCACCGCCTTCTACGACCGCCAGGACGAGGCCGGCGTCTTCGGCCCCCTCCTGAGCGAGACCGACCGGGCCAGCCGCGACGTGCTGGTGTGGGTCCTGGGCGAAGAAGGCCGGGTGATCCTGCGCCCCAGCGGCACCGAGCCCAAGAACAAGGTCTACGTCGAGCTCGCCGGCCAGCCAGTCGACGACCCCAGCGACCTGCGCGCCGAGATCAGCCGGGTCAACCGGGCCGCCCGCGCCCTGGCCCTCGACTTTGCCGTGCAGATGCTCGGCCTCGTGGGCATCCACCTGCCCACCTGGGCCCTCGCGGTGAGCGATCTGGTGGCGGTGGAGCAGAAGGTGCACTTCGCCAACGTCTTCATGCCCGGCCTCATCAGCCGCCTCGAGGCCAACGCCCCAGAGGCCGAGCTGCAGCGCTTCATCGATCAGGGCCTCACGGGCTACGGCAAAGACGCCCGCGGCCTCGTCGCCGACGGCGTGCGCGCCTATGTCGAGGCCCACCCCCGCGCCGCCTACACCCCCCAGCTCCTGCGCACCTTCAGCGGATGAGCGCCGGGCGGGCCCTGCTGATCTCGCGGATGATCGTGGGCGGCGCCGAGAGCGCCGTCCTCGAAGAGCTGCAGGCCTGCGACCCCAGCCGCCTCGTCATCAGCCACCAGGCCGGCCCCGCCGCCGATCGCGCCGCCCGCTTGCGGCCCGTCACCCTCCTGCCCGCCCCCGGCCTCGCCGCCCTGCTCGGCGCGCTGCAGGGTGCCGACGTCGTGCATCTGCAGACCCTCAACAACAACCCGCTGCTGCACCTCGCCGCCGCCCTGAGCGGCGCGCGCCGGGTCATCGAGACCCACCACAACCGCATCGAGCCCCTGCTGGAGGGCTTCGTCGACGGCAGCCTGCTGGTGAGCGAGGCCCAGCGCCCCTTCCTCTCCCTGCCCCAGGGCGCCCTCTGCCTGCCGAGCCCCGTGCGCGCCCCCGCCGAGGCCCCCACGCGCCCGCCGCGCGCCGGCCGCCCCCTGCGCCTGCTCGAAGTGCGGCGCCCCGGCAAGGCGCTGCGCTTTACCGTCGAAGACCTGCTCGCCACCGGCCTGCTCGACGATCTGCCCCTGGAGCTGCGCGTGGCCGGCATCGACGAGGCCCCCACCGACCCGCGGGTGCGCCACCTGGGCCCGGTCGACGAGCTCAACCCGCACTACGCCTGGGCCGACGCCCTGGTGCACGGCACCGCCACCGAGAGCTTCGGCCGGGTCCTCTACGAGGCGCTGGGCACCGCACTCCCCGTGATCACCACCCCCGTCGACGCCCTGCCGGTCGACCTCGCCTGGGCCCCCATCGCCTGGATTCACCCCACCGCTCCCGCCGACTGCGCCCGCGCCCTGCGGGCCGCCCTCCTCGATCCGCCGCCCGCCGCCGCCCTCTCCGCAGCGCGCCAGCAGGTGCGCGCCCACTTCGATCCGCAGGTCATCGAAGCCCGCCGCGCCGCCTGGATCGCCGCCCTGCCCCGCCGCCGCCGCTGGGCCGAGCCCGGTGACGTGCCCGCCGCCGCGCTGCCGGCCTTCTGCGCCGCCGCCGACGCCCTCTTCGAGCGCCGCGACACCGGCGCGATGAGCGCGGTCACCGCGCTCCCACCGGCCCCCCAAGCCCTCCTCACCGCCCTGCTGGCGCACCTCGGCGTGCTGCCGGCTCCCCAGCGCACGCAACACCTGCTGGGCGCCCTCCGGGTGCTCGGGCCCCGCCCCGGCCTGCTCGTCGCCGCCGCCCGGTCGCTCCGGGCCGACGGGCGCCCGGCGGAGGCCGCCCGGTTACAACAAGCGGCCTGGAGGCTCCCTTGATCGTCGACATCTGGTCGGATGTGGCCTGTCCCTGGTGCTACATCGGCAAGCGGCGGCTGGAGGCGGCCCTGGCTCGCACCGCCCTCGCCGACGGCATCACCCTTCGCTGGCGGGCCTTTGAGCTCGACCCGGCGGCGCCGCGCCACAGCGCCGAGTCTGTGTTGCATCACCTTCAACAGAAGTACCGCATGGGCCCCTCGCAGGTGGCGGCGATGGTGGAGCGGGTGCGCGGCATCGGCGCCGAGGTAGGAATCTCCTTTCAGATTGAGCAGACCCACGTCGAGAACACCGTTGACGCCCACCGGCTCATCGCCCTGGCCGGCACCCAGGGCAAGGGCTCGGCGATGAAGGAGCGACTGATGTCTGCCTACTTCTGCGAGGGCCGTCGACTGGGCGACCGGGCGACCCTGCTGGAGCTGGCGGGGGCGGTGGGCGTGACGGGGGCGAGCGAGCTGCTCGACAACAGCGCAGCCCTGCTCGACCGGGTGCGGGCCGACGAGGCCGAGGCGAAGCGGCTGGGCGTGACGGGGGTTCCGTTTTTTGTCTTTGATGGCAAGCTGGCGGTGAGCGGGGGCCAGCCGGAGTCTGTCTTTGTTCAGGCCTTGCAGCGGGCCTGGGGGGACCGCCCGGCGCCGGGAGAGGCCTGTGGGCCAGAGGGCTGCGAGGTCTGAGGCGGGTGGGCGGGAATCGCAGGGGAGCGCTGACCGCGAGCACCCCCAACCCTACGGTGGAGTCGACGCGATCGCGTTGTTGGGAGGCGCTTTAGCAACCCGGTAGATCGTCGGGCCCGAGTCGGGCAGGATGCAACCTCGGGGCTGCGAGGAGGTGCCTTCCGAGGCCCGCTACGCTCTCCCCGCAGACCGCGTTGGGGCCCCGCGGTGACGTAAGCGAGCGCCGAGGGCGGCTCAAGGGCGCTGCTGTGGAGCTGTGATGGTTCGAAAGGGTGCGTCCGCCGTCGATCGCGGGGGCGGCCACCCTCCTCCGAGAGGGTGCCACCCGTGCGCCAAGCACCCACAAGAAAGAGTTGATGCTCCCACAAAGCATGCGTATACTAAGTGTCGGGATGACCCTCGGTTGGGCCCATCCCCGTATGGGCCTGCGCCACGTTGCAGCAGGAGGCACAGCGGGAGCCTGGATCCCCTTGGAGGAACGATGAAGAAGACAGCGAAGTTTCTGATCGAGGTTGTGGGCTGTATCGACCGCGGCGCGGTGCAGGAGACGGACAAGGCGCGGGACGAGCGTGAGCAGATGGGGCTCACACCCGCTGATCGCAACGATATCATCCGCGAACTAACCGACGACGATTTGGAGTCTGTGACCCCGTCATCAGTGTGAGCCGGTGAGCAGGTCTGGACCTTCACCCCGCCCTGGGGTGCCGAGGACACCTTGTGAATTCGCCTCTGCCTACGAGGTGGGTTGGTGGTGATCTCCTTTCACGCTGACGACTGGTGACCCCAATGGAGGTTGACATGAACAAGCCGACACTCAATCCCCCGCCCTGCGCGAACTGTTCGCAGCCGGCCTTCCTGGTGCCACGGCGCGGCCGGCTACGGCGGGGAGAACGCGTCCTCGAACTGGACACCTGGAGTTGGCAATGTCCGGGTGACTGCCGCGCCCCGGATGCCGCGTCGCAGCCCTACCGCTTCGCCGACCCGGCCTTGCTGGCCTGGGAGGAGGACTTGGGGGCAGCGGCCTGGCTGGACCACTTTGGTGAGCCACTGCCGGCGTCGCAGCGTCCCAGAAGGCCCGAGGAGCAGCGGCGGGTGCGGGTTCCCCTGCTGCTCAGCGAGGCCGAGGCCGACCTGCTCGACCGCCTGCGGGGAGAGCGTCCGCGGGCCGACTTTCTGCGCTCGCTCCTTGCCCAGGCCGGCGCGGGCTGACCAACCTGCCTCCCCCCGCCCGCCCTCAACGGGGGGCGCGGGCGCGGCGGGTGAGGGTGGAGGTGAAGCGGGCGAGGAGGGACGGGTCCACCGGCTGGAGCTCTCTCCTCACCTGCGCGGTCGCGGCCTTCACCGACGAGATGGGCGACCGGAGCGCGCGGATGTGCCTGCGGAGTTGCTCCTGCTGTCGACTTCGCCGCTAAACAAGGGGGGCGCGACCCACCCGCACCCAGGTCTGTCCCTCATTGACGAGGATGTCAAAGGGTTTTAGGCGAAACGCAAAAAAGGCCCTCACAACACAGACCCACCCTCGCTCGCAGCACAAAGGCAAGAGCAAATATTTCCAAAGCGACACAGATTTCTATCCCCCACCCGGACCTCCCTGGCGACAGCCCCAACGCGAGGCGCAACGCGGGCGCCGGACCCGTCGAACGCGGGTTGACAGCCCGCCCACCCCACCCTAATCCAGCCCCCATGGACCCCCTCGACCCCCTCGGCCCCCTGGAGACCCGCGTGATGGAGGCCCTGTGGCGGGCCGGAACGGCAACCGCCCGCGAGGTCTTCACCCAACTGGACGAAGCCTGGGCCTACACCACGGTGATGACCACCCTCGACCGCCTGCACAAGAAGGCGCTGCTGACGCGCGAAAAAGAGGGCCTCGCCTGGCGCTACCAGCCGGCCCTGCCCCGCGAGGTGCTGGAGCGGGCCCAGGTCGACGCCCTGGCCTCGCGGCTGCTCGGCGAGCGGCGCGAGATGGGCCTCGCCGCCCTGGTGGAGGCCGCCGATGAGGAGACCCTCGACCGGCTCGCCGCCCTGATCGCGGCCCGGCGGCGCGGGTGATCGCCACCCTCGGCGCGGCGCTGGAGACGGCCGGGGCCTTGACCCTCGCCGCCGCCCTCGCCTCGGCGGTGACGGCCCTGGGGCTGCGCGGCCTGGGGCGCCTCTCCGCCGCGCCCGCCGTGCGCGCCGACCTCGCGCTGGCCTTGGCCGCCCTCCCGGCAGCGCTGGCGCTCGCCCTGGCGGTGGCTGTATCGGCGCCGGGCCTGCTCGACCTCGCCGGGGTGGCCCCCGACCACTGCCACGCGCATGGCGGCCACGGCCACCTCTGCATCGCCCACCCCGCCGAGGGCACCCTGCCGCTGCAGATCATCGGGGCGCTTGGCCTGCTCAGCCTCGTCGGGCGCGCCACCGTTCACCTGCGCGACCGCATCCACGCCGCCCGCGATCTGCAGGCCCTGATGCGCCTGGGGCGGCCCGACGCCGAGGGCCCCGACGTGCTCTGCCTCGACGGCTCGGTGGTCCTCTGTCATGCCGCCGGCGTGCTCCGTCCACGGGTGCTGATCTCCACCCGCCTGCGGGCCGCCCTGGGGCCCGAGTTGCTCCAGGCCGCCTTGGCCCATGAGCGGGCCCACCTGATCCGGCACGACGTGCTCACCCGCGATCTGATCGCCCTGTTCGGTCTCTTCGCCTGGCCCGGCCTGGGAACCCAGGCGGCAGCGACCTGGGAGGCGGCGGCAGAAGAGGCGGCCGACGCGGCGGTGGCGGCCCAAGGGCGCGGCCTCGCCCTGGCCGGCGCCCTGGTGGCGGTGGCCCGTCTGTCGCTCCCGAAGGCCCCCTCGGCCCTCTCGCTCGATGGCGCGCGGCTGAGCCGGCGGGTTGGGGCCTTGTTGAACGGTACCGCCTGGCACGCGCCGGCCCGCGGGCTCCGACTGCTCCCGGCGGGGGCGCTGGCCCTGTTGGGGCTGACGGCGGCCCTGACCGAGCCGCTGCACCACGCGGTGGAGACGGCGACCCATCTGCTGCTGGGCGATTGACCGGCCCTACTACCGGCGGTAGTAGGGCGGATGCCCCGACTCCTCCCCCTGCTCCTCCTTGCGCTCGCCTGCGGCGGGCATGAACACGCCCATGAGGGCGACGGCGCCCACGGGCACGGCCACGGCGAAGCGGCCGAAGACCCGCGCCCCGACCTGGCGGTGACCCTCTACCAGGGCGGCCTCGAGCTCTTCATGGAGCACCCCGTCTTCGTGGTGGGCATGGCCTCGCCCCTCATCGCCCACTTCACCGACACGCGCGACCCGGCGCGCTTTGTGTGGGTGACCGAGGGCAGCGTGGTGGCCACCCTGCGCTTTGAAGACGGCGCAGAGGAGACCTTCACCGCCGAGACCCTGCTCCGCAGCGGCATCTGGAAGCCCATCGTCACCCCCAAGCGCGCGGGCACCGCCACCCTCTCCCTGCGACTGTCTGGCCACCCGGCCGAAGGCACCGTGGAGGTGGGCCCGGTGGTGGTCTATCCCACGGCCGAGGCGGCGGCGGCCGACGCGCCCCCCGAAGAGGCCGGCGAGGCCACGGTGGGCTACCTCAAGGAGTCCCAGTGGAAGACCGTTTACGCCACCGCGCCGGCGGTGGCAGCGCCCTTGCGGTCCGGGGTGCGGGCCACCGGCGAGCTGCGGGCGGCGAGCGGGGCCGAAGCGGAGCTGAGCGCGCCGGTGTCGGGCCGGCTGCTGCTGCGGGCGCCGGTCTTTGTGGGGCGGCGGGTGGCCCAGGGCGAGCTGCTCGCCGAGGTGGCGCCGATCGTCGACGCAGACAGAGCCGGCCTCGACGCGGCCCTGACCGGGGCCCAGGCCGAGCTGGCGGCGGCGACGCGGGGGCTGGAGCGGGCACGCGCCCTGCACCCGGCGGTGGTATCGGCCCAGGAGCTGGAGGCGGCCGAGCTGGCCTTCGCCAGCGCACAGGCCCGCGCAACCGCGGCGGCGGCGCGATTGTCGGCGGTGCAGGGGGCGCAGCGCGGCGCAGGCGGCGGCAGCGGCGGGGCCTTTGCCCTGCGCGCGCCCTTCGACGGCGTGATCGTGAGCGCCAACGCCCTCACCGGTCAGAGCGTCTCGGCGGGCGACGCTGTGGTGCGCATCGTCGATCCGCGCGAGGTCTGGCTGCTGGCGCAGGTGTCGGAGACCGAGGCGGCCAAGGTGGGGACGCCGATCGGCGCGAGCTTCTCGCTGTCGGGCACGAGCGAGGTGATCGACATCGCCAGCCGGGCGGGTCGGCTCCTCTCGGTGGGGGCGGCCCTCGACCCCGCCACCCGCACCCTGCCTGTGCTCTTCGCCCTCGACAACGCCGACGGGGCCTTGAAGCCCGGCATGTTCACCCGGGTCACGGTCTTCACCGGTGAGTCCGCAGACGGCGTGGTGATCCCCGCCGCGGCGGTCATCGACGACGGGGGGCGGCCGACGGTCTTCGTGATGGAGGGCGGCGAGTCCTTTTACAAGCGGGTCGTGCGCTTGGGGGTGCGGGATGGCGACCGGGTGCAGGTCCTGGCGGGGGTGGCGCCCGGAGAGCGGGTGGTCAGCGCCGGGGCCGATGAGGTTCACCTCTCCACCGTGTCTGGGGCCATCCCCGCGCACGGTCATGCCCACTGAGCGGGAGAACCGATGAACCGCCTGATCCGCTGGTCGATTGACCATCGTCTGTTTGTGATAGTGGCCTCGGCGCTGCTGATGGTCTGGGGCCTCGTCGTCGCGCGGCAGATGCCGGTCGACGTCTTCCCCGACATCACGGCCCCTACCGTCACCGTGGTGACCGAGGCCCACGGCATGGCCCCCGAAGAGGTCGAGTCGCTGGTGACAGCGCCGATCGAGACCGGGGTGAACGGCGCCTCGGGGGTGCGCCGGGTGCGCTCGGCCAGCGGGGTGGGCATCTCGCTGGTCTGGGTGGAATTCGACTGGGGCACGGACATCCGCGACGCCCGCCAGGTCGTGAACGAAAAGCTTCAGCTCGTGGGTCCGCAATTGCCCGCCGACCTGGCGCCGCCGACGATGGCACCGGTGTCTTCGGTGATGGGCGAGATCCTCTTTCTGGCGGTGAGCGCGACCGCGCCCTCGGGCGACCCGGTGGAGCGTGAGGCGACCGCGATGCTGGCGCGCACCACCGCCGATCAGGTGCTGCGCAAGCGCATCCTCGCCGTGCCGGGTGTGTCGCAGGTGGTGCCCATCGGCGGGGCGGTCAAGCAGGCCCAGGTGCGCCTGCGGCCGGAGGCGATGGCGGCCTACGGCCTCTCCTTCGAGGCGGTGGCCGAGGCCCTCCGCGAGGGCAGCGCCAACTCGGCGGGTGGCTTTGTGTCGGGTAACGGCCAGGAGCTGCTGCTGCGGGTGGTGGGCCGGGCCAAAGACGTCGATGACATCGGCGACACCGTGGTGACCGTGCGGCAGGGGGCGCCTGTCCGCGTGCGCGATCTGGCCACGGTGGTGATGGGCCCCAAGGTCAAGCGCGGCGAGGGCTCCTCCAACGGGGCCCCCGCGGTGGTGCTGGCGGTGATGAAGCAGCCCGAGGCCAACACCTTGGCCCTGACGGCGCGCATCGACGCGATGCTCGATGAGATCGAGCCCACCTTGCCAGCCGGCCTCACCGTGAACCGGCAGGTCTTTCGCCAGGCCGACTTCATCGCCGCCGCAGTAGACAATGTCACCGAGGCCCTGCGCGACGGCGCGATCCTGGTGGCGGTGATCCTGCTGCTCTTCCTCGGCAACCTGCGGGCGGCGGCGATCTCGCTGGCGGCGATCCCCCTGTCGCTGGTGGTGGCGGTGCTGGCCCTCGATCAGCTCGGCATTTCGCTCAACACCATGACCTTAGGGGGACTGACCATCGCGATCGGCTCGGTGGTGGACGACGCGATCATCGACGTGGAGAACGTCTACCGGCGCCTGCGCCAAAACGCGTCCCTGCCTGAAGACCAGCGTCGGAGCGCGCTGGATGTGGTCTACAATGCCTCGGTGGAGGTGCGCACCTCCATCGTCTTCGCCACCTTGATCATCCTGCTGGTCTTCCTCCCTCTGTTTTTTCTCTCGGGGGTAGAGGGGCGGATGCTGGCGCCCCTCGGCCTCGCCTATGGGGTGTCGATCGCCTCCTCGCTCCTGGTGGCCTTGACCGTGACGCCGGCCCTGGCGGCCTTGGCGCTGCCCCGCTCGGCCGACACAGCCCACGAGAGCCGGCTGATGGAGCGCCTCAAGGGCCTCTACGCCCCGATGCTGGAGGGCGTGCTGGCCCGGCCCTCGCGGGTGCTGGGCGGGGCGGGGCTGGCCCTGATCGCCGCTCTGGCCACCCTGCCCTTTCTGGGGCGCAGCTTCTTGCCGGAGTTCAACGAGGGGGCCCTCACCCTCAACGTCGTCACCCTGCCGGGCACCTCCTTGGAGGCCTCCGACGCGCTCGGTCGCCGCGTTGAGACTGTGCTGCTCGACTTTCCAGAGGTCGCCGGTACCGCGCGCCGCACCGGGCGGGCCGAGCTCGACGAGCACGCCCAGGACGTCAACGCCGCCGAGATCGACGTGCGACTGGATCTCACCAAGGGTGAACGGAGCCGAGAGGAATTCCTCTCCGACCTGCGCGCCGCCCTCTCCCAGGTGCCGGGTGCAGTGATCACGGTGGGCCAGCCGCTCTCCCACCGCATCGACCACATGCTGTCGGGCAGCCGCTCGGCGATCGCCATCAAGGTCTTTGGCGACGACCTCGGCGCCCTGCGGCAGCTCGCCGATCAGATCGCCGCGGTGGTGACCGAGGTCCCGGGTGCGGTGGACGTGGCGGTGGAGCAGCAGGTGGACATCCCCTCCCTCGAAGTGCGGGCCGACCGCGACCGCCTCGCCCGCTATGGCCTGGGTGCCGGCGCCCTGGCAGAGGCGGTGGAGAAGGCCTGGACCGGCGAGACGGTAGGGGCGCTCCTCGAAGGCCAGCGCACCGTCGACATCGTGCTGATGCTCGACGCCCGCGACCGCGACGGCGTGGTGGCGGTGGCGGCCACGCCGATCGACACGCCGCTGGGGATGGCGGTGCCGCTCGGCGCCCTGGCCAGCATCCAGCGCAGCTCGAGCCCCAACACCATCTCCCGCGAAGGGGTGGTGCGAAAGATGGTGGTGCAGGCCAACGTGGCTGAGCGCGACCTCGCGGCGGTGGTGGCCGACATCCGCGCCGCGGTGGGGACTCGCGTGGCCATGCCCGAAGGCTACTTCGTGGTGTACGGTGGACAGTTCGAGAGCGCCGCCGAGGCCACGCGCACCATCGGCCTGCTCTCGATCGGCGTGGTGTTCGGCATCGGCCTGCTCCTCGTGGTGGCGCTGGGCTCGGTGCGCAATGCCCTGCTCACCCTGATCAACCTGCCGCTGGCGCTGATCGGCGGCGTCTTCGCGGTGGCGATGACCGGGGCGGTGATCTCGATCCCCGTGCTGGTGGGCTTCATCACGCTCTTCGGCATCGCCACCCGCAACGGGATCATGATGATCACCCACTTCGAGCACCTGCTGGCCGAGGGCAAGGCCCTGCGCGAGGCGGTGGTGCAGGGCTCGTTGGAGCGCCTGTCGCCCATTCTGATGACGGCGCTCTGTGCAGGGCTGGCCCTGGTGCCCCTGGTGCTGGCGGCCGACGAGCCGGGCAACGAGATCCAGGCGCCGATGGGCGTGGTGCTGCTGGGCGGCTTGCTCACCAGCACCGCCCTCAACATGGTGGTGGTGCCGGCGCTCTTTCTGCGCTGGGGTCGGCCGGCGGCGCCGGCGGGAGGTGCCCTGTGATCCTGCTCCTCTGTGGCCTCGCTCTGGCCTTGTCTCCCGACGAGGCGGTGCGGGCGGCGCTGGCCCATGATCCGCGCCAGGTGGCCGCCGACGCGGCGGTGGGGGTGGCCGAAGGTGTACAGAAGGCGGCCCGGGGCCTGCAGTCCAATCCCACCCTGGAAGTGGCGGTCGACGCGGGTGGCGACTGGCGCTCGGCCTCCCTCACCCAGCCGCTGTCGCTGAGCGGCGCGGGGCTGGCGGCGGCGAGGGCCAGCGGCCACGCCCTGGAGGCGGCCGAGGCGGAGCGGGCACGGGCGGCGCTGGAGACCGCGGCGGCGGCCCGGCGGGCCTGG
>Ga0164294_10000225_pt1 | contig 54690 bp, 48 predicted proteins | sample GEODES005metaG_FD_111479 | JGI IMG/M metagenome (GOLD analysis project Ga0164294, IMG submission 111479) | Oligotrophic lake water microbial communities from Sparkling Lake, Wisconsin, USA - GEODES005 metaG | ecosystem: Environmental > Aquatic > Freshwater > Lake | place: USA: Sparkling Lake... | reverse complement strand
TGTTCTTTCTTTTGAATGCTACACTGGGGACAGGTAATAGTTGAATAAAGTTCCATTAATTGATCTTAGTCGATTCAAAAGAAAATAGCCCAACAAGTGGGCTATTGAGATTCTTGGTGGCCCGGGGCGGAATCGAACCACCGACACAAGGATTTTCAATCCTCTGCTCTACCGACTGAGCTACCAGGCCAAGACTGGGAATTATAAATGAAACTGGAAGTGGGCCGGTTAAATGGGCCTGCTGTGGCTGACTCTTGGGAAAGCCTTGTAAATCCTAGCTTGGTGCGGATGAGGCATCCTGCTGACGGAGTGCAACTGGCAGACAATAACTAATCCTCTATCTATCGAGGCTTGATGTGGCGAGATTTACAAAGGACTGCTAACGACCCAAAGTAGACATTGCAGAGGATCGGTTAGACCATCCTAATCGCATGTTCGAATCTCGCCTGATTCACCAGTACTACAAAAGTCTCTAGAAAAATCTATGAATTTTTTCTTTAGCAAGCACCTCTAAAGGTCTGTGCTAGGTCTGGCCTGTAGTGAATAAAAATCACAATTGATGGAATAAAGAAAGCTAAATCAAAGGATGATAATTTCAGAAAATAAGCAAATCCGTAGAACGTCAGGTTGGCACTCATCGAAATCAACAAAATAATAGTCGACAGCATTGCTCCCAAGGCACGAGTCTTGGGTATCAGTACCAATAAGGCAATAATGACGTTTGCGATATTCATAGCGGTATGGACCCAACCAGCAACTGGATCAGCGCCTGTAGATGGGCCAGAACCTGATGCACATAACAATTGGCCAAAGGCAACCCAGCAAACTAAAGCTGTAAAGATTACTTTGGTTCTTTTACCTTCATTCAACATGACAGATGTTGGTATAAAAAGTTGATTCATTTTTTTCTAATATCTTTTTAATCAGAAAAAGGTAATTTGCCGGGCGACTCTTTTCTTTTAAGGCCTAATCAATACTCATTAAGGTCCAGGCGGGTAAAGACTATTGAGATAAGGTGCGCCTTCTTTCATATAGTTATTGTTTCCTGAGGGCCCAAGCGCCTGGTCGTAATTGACCTTACCCCTAAAACAGCCGATAGAGTGGGGATACTCCCTATTCAAGACATAGTGATAGGTCACCTTCTGAGTGCCATCGGGCATAGTAATCTCTGATGTAGTGCCGTGACACTCATCTAACTCTGCATTGGTTAGATTGTGTCCATCAGCTGCGCGAGGTCCTGTAATTGGAAAACCATCTAAAGCAAAACCATAAACAGGCGACTGGCCTGACCCACCTTGATCAAAACATTTCCATGACCAGCCATGGTAATGATATTGCTGAAAGTAAGGATGCCCAAAGCATTGGTCTATTGGCAGTGCATTGATAGGGTCGTAATAGTTACCGCTTGCATCAGGTGCTTTTTCCATGTGTAGCGGTGCGCCTGACAACATAATGCCAGTAATTAATGAATTGATTTTATAGATTCCAGTTGCCACTGGATTTAAGGGAATACTACTAACGAGTGGGTAGGTAGAAATGCCAATATCTGCTGCGCTAGAGTAGACCTGCCCAGTAGCAGGGTTGGTTCCACCTGGTAAAGCTGAGTAGTAAGAGTATGCCGCGGTTCCAGGCTTTACTGGATAAGTACCCATTGGAGTAGTGGGCAAGCCATTACCAGAAAACCTGCGAACGCCTGGTGTGGGATAGCCAGTGATAGATGAGTTCGCATCTGTAGTCATCGAAAATACACTACCTGCAGGATCGTAGAAAGTGGCGCTATTAGCGCCATCTACATAAACAAACTTCGAAAGATCAATGATGTTGGTCTTGGTATCGGTCCATGGTGTTGCAGCAAGACTCATGGTGGGGGGGATTTCACCTAAAAATCTAAATTCAGTGGCCATACATTGGAGATTTTTGCCACAAAGAATATTGCTACTACCATTGGCCGTAGCCACTAAACTGGTTACCGTGTTGGAATCAGACCCTGAACTAGAAGAACTACTACCACCAGAGCTACTGCTGCCTCCACAAGAAAATAAGCCTGCAACAACTAGAGTAGACAGTACTAATAGAGCTGCTTGTTTTTTGTTTATTTTGATATTCATCTTAAGTTTTAGCACAATAAATTAAGAGCAATTATTAGTGCAAACTGCGCATTAATCTAGGGGTGAAGTGCCCACTTTTACCCTTTCCAAATATCTTTGTAAGCCATATACTACCGAGGTTCATAATTTATCTTTTGTAAGTCCTTAACGTTGCCCACTTTTCGAAATGCCTGAAAATCCCAAATTTCACTTTATAGATGTCAAACAAGATAGGTCTAAAAAAACATTAGACGATCTTTTGGAGGCTGCCTGTGAAATTGTCGAAGCTGCTAACCCTGCTACTTTTACTAGCCGACAATTAGCTGATAAATCGGGTTACTCTAAAGGCACTCTAAATAAAAGATTAGGGTCGATAGAAAATGTATTTCTTTGGGCACTTGCACGCGGAAGAGATTTCAAAGCTAATCAAACTGCAAATATGATTGCACAATTTGATCCTCAAATTACCATCCATGATTTTGTCGAAACTTTCGTTGATACCTGTTTTGGCTTTATTAACTCTACTACTGCAAAAGTAATCAAATTCCATGACCAAAAATTTACTAAGGTCTATGGCCTCACCACTGATTACTTTGACTGGATCAATGTATTTGTTGCTCCTTATGTAAAGCTTTGCCAGAGAAACCAAACGAATACCTTTAAGGTGGTCTCAATAGATGAGGCTAGATTTATGTTCAAAGCTATTCACGCCATAGTTGAAAGGCCCTTCGCAACTAATGATCCCATTGCAGGAACCGCAGAGCATCGACGTATAGTAGTTGAGATGATGACTCGTTTGATGGCCAAGTGATCTATCTGAGCCAAAGAGAGGCCACCGTTAGGGACAGCTTTGGTAACAAGGTTACTGCGCCAATATAGGATTTTTCTGATGTCTCTTAATGGCCGAAAGCAGTCATAGAGCGTCATGTAACTAGACGATGAATTTTATTGTTATAAATCGAACATAAATTGATTGGCCAACACGACGCTGTCGATGCCAATTCGGGGAAATGTGAAACCGCTGCGAGCCAATAGATTCGGTGCTTGTAGGGCGGTAGGTCGCAACCAGCTTAGGCCCAATGAATAGAGGACTGTTAATCCTCTCGCCTACGTTTTCAATCCTCTGCTCTACCGACTGAGCTTCTAGGCCAAGACTGAAAATTCTAAATAAAACTGTGTTTAACCTGAAAAATGTACTTGGGTTTACTATTTCATGATTGCGCGCGCCCAACAAGGTCTATGGCTAATTGCTCCGCCTGTTTAGCAATCGAGCTGGCGGCAATGACATCGCCTAGGCTTGCCATGGTAGCAGGCCCAATCATCCATAACCCATCCCAATGCTCGTTGATTGACTTCATCACTCTAAATTGAGCATCAACTGCTATCGATTGCCCGAGTGCATCAGCACACGTAATTTGATTGAGAATCATCTTACTCAGAAACAGGTCGCGGCCGACCCCAGTGCAATTTATTATTCTGTCGCCCTCAACAATAGATCTATTATCTAAAAGTACCTTCACTTTTTGTTCAGCATCAATTTTTTGAGCGCGTCCTAATATAAATCGAATTTGATTATTGGCTTCTAACTTTTTATAAGAGCCAATTGTTTGGGGTGATGCCCTAAAGCGATACAGAGACCAAAGCCAGCCCAAGCGCTTAAAAAGAATTCGACGCTGGTGTGATGAAAACCCTTGCCAAATCGAGTTTAAATTTGGCCTCAATTCTTCCCAGGCGCTTTGCCACTGAATGCTTGATGTCGGAACACAAGGCAAATGATTGCGCATAAAATTTATCAGCTGAGCCGGTGTTAATTTTTGTGGCCATTTTGGCTCTTTTTGTCGACGCCATAGTGCTTGTGATGGCGGAAATATGGCTCTTGGGCCGATCACTTTTATCATGCCCTGGTGTGCTTGACCGACTAGAGCGTTGATCGCATCTAAAGCGGTTAGTCCACCACCAAGCAAAATAATTTCTTCATGTGCATTAATATTAGTCAATTCATGACCTGACCATGGATTTTCTATGAGCCGCGAAAGATCTGTAAGCTGATCTTTAGTCACATGGCAGGGCCAAACTGGTGGCGGATTACCCGTTGCAATAATAATTTTTTTGGCGACCAGCATGCCATGATTACTTGTCTCAATATGCCAATGCTCGTCAGCTCTAAATAAATTAGTTGCTGTTGCTGCAATTCGTTCAATCTGCTCTGAACCAGCCTCTTTAGCCACAAGCTCAGAAATGTAGCGGCCAAAGTCAGAGCGTCGATAAAAATAGCCTGCATCCGTTTTTGCCTCAGGATCATCAATATGCGTTTCTGCCCATCTTGCAAAATGCAATGGGTCATCAGAAAAGACTGAGGGTAGGTCTTCGCGGACATTAAGACGAAAAAATGGGTTAACGCAGTTATATGCACTTCCTCTACCTAATTCCCCTGAGCCAAGCAATACAAGCTCAGAAGGATTGATACCACGACGCAAGAGATGGATCACCATCACTGCAGCGGCAAAGCCATCCCCAATAATGGCAACTTCCTTTATATTTTGCGGGATGGTATTACCAGCGGCAACCATAACTAGCTAGCTATCGTAGCAGCCCTAGATCTAGCTGCATGTAACTTCCTATAACTATCGAGTAGGCGATGATGTCTATCAAGGCCCTCCAGCTTGAGGCTAGTTGGTGTCAGGCCATAGTAACGAACGCTACCATCTACTGAGCCCAATACGGCATCCATTTTCTCATTGCCAAACATCCGACGGAAATTCGTTAGGTAATCACTTAACTCTAAGTCATCGTCCAGAGCAATCTCTAAAACTGCATTTAAGGCTTGATAGAATAATTTCCGCTCGACTGTATTATCGTTATATTGCAAGAGAGCACTCACTAGCTCATGCGCATCAGCGAGTTGAGTCAAGGCTAAATGAATCAGCATCTTCAACTCTAAAACTGTCAGCTGACCCCAAGGCGTGTTCTCATCAAACTCGATACCAATCAATGTAGCAACATCACCATAATCGTCTAGTTCGTTATTCTCCAGCCTCTCAAGTAGCGCCGCCAAGCCAGCATCATCCAGACAATGTAGATTCAAGATATCGGCTCGGAACAGTAATGCTTTGTTAGTGTTATCCCAAATTAAATCTTCTATCGGATAAATCTCGGAATAGCCGGGGACTAAAATCCTACATGCGATTGCACCCAGCTGATCGTATGTTGCCATATACACTTCTTTGCCCATTTTCTTAAGAATGCCAAACAAGGTAGCAGCCTCTTTAGCATTGGAGTTTTCGCCTTCACTAGAGAAGTTCCATTCAACAAAATCGTAATCTGATTTTGCGCTGAAAAAGTGCCATGACACAATGCCGCTCGAATCAATGAAGTGTTCAACAAAATTATTTGGCTCAGTCAGCGCTTCACTTGCAAAAGTAGGCGGGGGCAAATCATTCAGGCCTTCTAAGCTGCGCCCTTGAAGAAGCTCTGTCAAACTTCGCTCCAGGGCCACCTCTAGACTTGGGTGAGCACCAAATGATGCAAATACTCCGCCTGTCCGAGGATTCATCAAAGTAACGCACATCACTGGATAGACTCCGCCCAGGGATGCGTCCTTAACCAAAACCGGAAAGCCTTGATCTTCTAAACCCCGAATGCCGGCCAAGATGCTAGGAAATTTCTCAAGAACCATCTGGGGCACATCCGGCAGGGCATATGCTCTCTCTAAGATTACGCGCTTCACGGCCCGCTCGAAAATTTCCGATAAGCATTGCACCTGCGCCTCAGCTAAGGTGTTGCCAGCACTCATGCCATTGCTGACATAAAGATTTTCAACGAGATTAGATGGAAAATAAATGGTCTTACCATCTGACTGACGCACATACGGCAATGAACAGATGCCGCGTTTTACATTACCAGAATTGGTATCGATTAAATGTGATCCGTGTAAATCACCATCGGGATTAAATATTTTTAAGCAATGCTCATCGAGAATTTCTGATGGCAGGCCATCATTCGCGGGGGGCTTAAACCAACGCTCATCTGGGTGATGAACAAATGCACTGTTGGCGATATCTTCGCCCCAGAATATTCCGGCATAAAAATGGTTTTGACTCAGTCGCTCGATATACTCGCCCAAAGCTGAAGCGAGTGCGCTTTTCTTCGTTGCTCCTTTGCCATTGGTAAAACACATCGGGGAATGCGCATCACGAATATGTAAAGACCAAACATTGGGAATGATGTTGCGCCACGAAGCGATTTCAATCTTAATGCCAAGTTTTGCCAACACGCTCGACATATTGGCAATGGTTTGCTCTAGCGGCAGATCCTTGCCTGAGATATAAGTACTATCGCCCGAATCTGATTTCAGGGTTAATAAAGTCTGCGCATCCTCATCTAAGTTCTTCACTTCTTCAATCACAAACTCTGGCCCGGCCTGCACTACTTTTTTCACTGTGCAGCGTTCAATAGATCGCAAAATACCCTGACGATCATTGGCAGAGATGTCGTCCGGCAGCTCAACTTGAATCTTAAAAATCTGCTGATAGCGATTTTCTGGATCAACAATATTGTTCTGCGAGAGGCGAATATTTTCAGTAGAAATATTGCGAGTGTCACAGTACAGCTTTACAAAATACGCCGCACACAAGGCAGATGAGGCCAAAAAATAATCAAAGGGGCCAGGAGCAGAACCATCGCCCTTATATCGGATAGGTTGATCAGAAATTACCGTGAAGTCATCGAACTTAGCTTCAAGACGAAGCTTATCAAGAAAGTGAACTTTAATTTCCATGGGAATCATTCCGAAAAAAATGTATCGCTTGAGCAGGCCTCGCCGTCCTTAGCAATGCTGATACTTTCAATATGTCAACGCCTGTGACAAACACTAGCACCAAGAATAGTTGTCCAAGCCTTTATTGCTCGCCTTTATTGCGAGAGGTATCAATGCCTAGGGCTTTGAGTTTGCGATATAGATGTGTGCGCTCAAGACCGGTATAGTCCGAAATCTTAGTCATACTTCCGCCCATGATTTGCATTTGATGCTCAAAATAAGCCTTCTCGAATAAATCACGCGCCTCTCTCAGGGGAAGATCAAAATAGTTTTTTGCAATTCCACTGATGTACTCTCCCTCTGCAGGCGCCTGACTTGGAGCCTCAGTAATAGCCGATTTTAGACTTACATTCGAAGGCGAACTTGTTTGCACAGCCCTTTCTTCTTCCGGCTCAATGTATTTAGGAGAAAGCTCTAAGGCCTTGTTTACCGTTTTGAGAAGCTTTTGTAGTGCAATCGGTTTTTCTAGAAAATTGAGTGCGCCAATGCGTGTAGCTTCGACCGCTGTATCTATCGTGGCATGTCCAGACATCATGACTACTGGCATGGTTAGTTGACCAGTCTTAGACCACTCCTTTAATAAAGTAATGCCATCGGTATCGGGCATCCAAATATCTAGCAAAACAAGATCGGGTCGCATTTGTTCACGGATAGTACGTGCCTGCACAGCGCTCTCTGCTGCGTACACAGTATGGCCTTCATCAGTCAGAATCTCATTGAGAAGCTCACGAATTCCCATCTCGTCATCAACAACCAAAATACTTGCCATGCTTAGGCTGCCTCTTTTGCTAAATTCATAAACAAAACTGAAACTTGCGCACCAATTACTTCTGCTCCCCGTATACGGTTACGGATTTCAATTTTGGCAACATGATCTTCAATGATTTTCTTAACAACCGCCAAACCCAATCCCGTGCCTTTAATCTTTGTCGTTACATACGGCTCAAACGCTCTTGCCAATATCTTAGCTGGAAAACCAGTCCCGCCATCACTTATTGTTAGTCGTACCGCATTTTGCACCACTCCATTTTGCTCTCCATAGGGAACTAGCTCTGTTTTAACTTCAACAGGCTCGTTTTGATTCTTTCCCTCCAAAGTAGCATCTTGGGCATTTTGTAGAAGATTGTGGATCACTTGCCTCAACTGAGTAGGGTCTCCCATGATATCGGGACACTTTGGGTCCAATTGAGTCCGTATCGAGCTGCCCTCATACAAACCTAAAATTTCTGTGGTTAAAGTATTAATAGAGATCGGCTTAAGTTGCGGGGTTGGCGTCTTTGCAAAATCTCTAAAGTCATTCACCATTTCTTTCATGGCTTCCACTTGGCCAATGATGGTTTCTGTACTACGATTAATCATCTCTTCTTGCTCAGGGCTTAGCTTCCCAGCTAGCTTATGCTGCAATCTTTCAGCGGATAGCTGAATTGGTGTTAATGGATTTTTGATCTCGTGGGCCAATCTTCTGGCCACCTCACTCCAGGCAATCGATCTTTGGGCAGTGACTACGTCAGTAATGTCATCAAATACGACCATTCTCAAATCAGCGGTTAATTCAGTGCCTCGCACAAATAAAGTAACGCCGAGTTCGTTTTCATATTCGTTAGTGGCATGTAATTGGATTTGTTTTTGCCAAACAGATGCGCCTTTTTGTCCTCCATTGATCAGCCCCTTCTTTTCATCAGTATCACTGCCAACTGCCAGTCTCATGGTGGCAAAACCCTCTTTAATGGCATCTTCAAACTCCAATAAAGTGGGGCTATGGCTTAATGGGCCGCCCTCTAAATGGGTTAGATCTTGGCCAAAAATTCTGTCGGCACCAGCATTACTCGAGACTACTTTGTATTCTTTATCAAAAATACAAACGCCCGCTGTTAAGTTTCCTAATACGGTCTCCAAAAAGGCCTTTGACTCCTGCAAAGAAGTGCGGGTATCTGATAACTGCTTAGTCATGACATTAAATTGACGAGTGAGCATGCCCAGCTCATCACCAGTATCTAACTCTGGCTTGGGTGACAAGTCGCCCTGTGCAACGGCCTGGGTTCCTCTTAATAACATCAGGAGAGGGCGCGCCAGTTGGCGGCCCAATATTAATGCCAGCGTAATTGCCACAAATAATGCAAAGAAAAGAGTCAGCGTAAGGGTGCCCACAAACATTTTGCGCAAGCCGGATCGACCCAAGGACTTTTCTTGATAATCAGTATAGGCAGCCTGAACAGCGAGAGAATTTTTGGTAATTCCCTCGGGAACTGCTTTTACTAACTGAAGATACCAGAGCTCTTTTTGATACTGTGTATTAAGACCAAATCCACGCGTGCTAACAGAAGCCTCTTTAACCATCGGGAGCACTACTCGCAATAAATATTCTTGAGAGCCGCTGGCAGAGCTTGGCTCATCAATGATGCTGACATGGCCGACTTTAGAGGCCTGAACCATTAACTCTTGGCTCGGAGATGGGGACTGTTTAATCAGCGCGCCAGAGGCAGCAGTTGCAATCAGCACCTGATGGCTATCAAAGACGGTAATTTCTTGAATACCAAATTGATCTCGCATTCTTGACAGCAATAAAGTGAGCTCGGCGGGGCTAGCAATATTGGGTATGCCACGAATTTGATCGGTCACAATCCGGCCCTCATCTTGCAGCTCTTGCAAAGAGCTACTTAAAGTAGCGCGACCTAGTTCAAGACCGGCCTCTAGGGCAGACTCAACCTTTACATCAAACCAGGTTTCAATACTACGTGATACGAACTGCAAAGAAACTCCGTACAAAATTAAACCAGGAACCACGCCTACTAGAGCAAAAATCATGGCCAACTTTGCTACCAGACGAGTGCCGAAATGCCCACGATACCAACGCACGGCAATGACTGATCCCAGTGCGAAGATAACTAGCGTAAGACAAATACCGATTACCACATTAGCTGCATATAGCCAAATGAAGTAATTTTCAAAAAACTGCGTATTAGATGATGCAAGTGATAGCAGCACCAAGAGAAGTAGTGCAAATACGCCAATCATTCCTATGGCAACTGGAATGACTTTTTTTCTCCAAGACCCTAATAAAAAAAGGTCAAGCTTGGGAAGGCGGTCTAATAGGCTCATCGCTTTATCAAATTAGGGCCTGCGGGAGAAAAAGGGAAGCGATACCAGTCACTCGATACGTTCCAATCTCGATTATTTAATGCATTGACCTGAAATGGCTTTGGTAGTTTGCTTAGGTCAAGCACCATTCTTAGGCCAGCCGCATAAGGCTTGCCTTGGTCAAGCTGAGCATTATCAATGACTCGCCAACCACCAATACTGCCAACTGCCTGAAGTGCTTCAAAAATGGTTGGGGCTGTAAAAGTAAAGCCCTCAGAGGCAATTCGAAACTGTTGTGTGAGCGGCTGGTATGAAAGCCGTGTTTGTCTTTGGGCTAACACTGCTTTTTCTTCGAACCAATACCAACGGCCACGGGTTAGCTCAAACTCCGTCTGAAAAAAAAGGACCACGCCTTTTTGTACCGCATCTTCTAGACCCGGAGCCAACTCAATTTGGAATGCAGCATTTAAAAGCCAATCGCCATCAATTCGCTCCAATTCGAAGGATTTAATTTTGATTCCTTCTGCGCTGGCGGTTGATGCATGCATACCGAATAACAACAGGCACAAAAAGATAAATTGTTTAATGCTGTGGCTCATGGTCCATTTTTCTTAAACAAAGCATAGTAAAAGCCATCATTTACTTCTGTGGGCAAAATCTGCCCAGGAGCATCTAATCGTACCGCATTGCTGTGCTCCACAGCAAACCATAAGGCTTGCTCCTCACCCTCTTCAGGAAAAATGGAGCAAGTTACATAAAGCAGCAACCCGTCAGGCTTCAGCATCTTCCAGGCCTGGCTCAAAATGGCTCTCTGTCTAAGTTGTAAGGCTTTGAGGTCGGCTTCGCGCCTTAAAAAAGGAATATCCGGGTGCCTAGAAACAATTCCGGAGGCTGAGCAAGGGGCATCTAATAAGATTTTGTCAAAAAGGATCCCATCCCACCAGCCATTCTTAGATGCATCACCTTGCACAATTTTTACATTGTCTTTATGCAAATGAAGGCGATCTAAATTTCCACTAATTTTTCCAATTCGATTGCCATCTAGTTCGAGTGCCGTCATTTCACAATTTGCTAGCTCCAATAAGTGGGCAGTTTTTCCGCCCGGTGCTGCGCAGGCGTCAAGAATCAGCTCTCCTGTTTTGGGGGCCAACAAGAGAGCGGCCAATTGCGCCCCTGCATCTTGAACAGAAACCGCGCCACTATAAAAGTTAGGCAGATCGCCAACAGGCACAGGCGCATCTAATAACAAAGCTGCTGGTAAGGAAACGCCCGCTATCTCCTCTATAGGGGTTGAAGTCATCCCCGCCTCCTTTATTAAGGCCCGATACTCAGCTCGCGTTTGCTGCTGCTGGTTAACACGCAGTATCAAAGGCGCCCGCTTTGCTTGGGCAAACAAAATCGCTTGCCATGACTTGGGATAATGACGCCTGAGATTGGCTCGCCACCAAGGCGGGGTAAACATTGGAATGGGGTCGGGTGCATAGCCTTTTTCGCTTTCTGCTGCTTGAGCTATCAGGCTTACTTTTCGCAATACAGCATTCACCAATCCTTTGGCATACATTGTCTTGTCATATTCACCACAGGCTTTCACTGCCTGATCCACAATGGTGTGCGCAGCGTAACTATTGCCATCAGCGTTGCTCTGTAAAAATAATGGAATCGCTACACTCAAAAGATGCTCAACTTCTGGCGGGGGCGCCTTGGGGATGAACTGCTTAATTAGCTCCTGTGAGCGGACCCATTTCCGTAAAGCATCAAAACTTAGGCTTTGCACAATCGGTCGCTCATGGGGCTCGAGTTCATCCAAAACCTCTGTAAGCGATCTACCGCTTAACACTTCGCCTACCGCTTGAGCTGAAATGGTGATGGCCTCTGAAAGCGGTAGACTGCGTATTTTTTTTGGGTCAGTCAAATTGTTTTACTCTGGGTAGTTACCTGAAAGCGCAGTTCATTTTCTTGATCAGGAAATGCTTGCAAGCACATTTTTGCACTCATTTTTTTTCCACCAGGTCTTTGCATTTCTAAAACTTCAATCACGCCCTTGCCGCACTGAATATAGGCTCCCTCTTCGCTGAATCCTAAAACCTCACCAGCACGCTGCGTTTCTTCAAGGGCATTATTAAGCGATAAACATGAATTCCAGCACTTCAAGGGAATGCCTTTAAGAATGGCCGTGGCACCTGGAAAAGGATTAAATGCCCGTATTCGACAATCGACTTCCTGAGCGCTAAGGGACCAATCAATTTCTGCTTCGCTCTTTAATATTTTTTCCGCATACATTACGCCCTGACTATTTTGTGGTGTAGCTTCTATCGCTTTATCTTTCTCTAAGGTGTGCAGTGTTTGCACAATCAGACGGGCGCCCATGTTTGCAAGTCGATCATGCAAGGTAGCGCTATTTTCATCAGGAGAAATGTTTAATGCCTCTACAAAAACTGTGTCGCCTGTATCGAGGCCTGCATCCATTTTCATAATAGATACGCCTGTTTTCTGATCACCAGCTTCAATGGCTCTTTGAATCGGTGCAGCACCTCGCCATCTTGGTAGTAATGAGGCATGGATATTAAAGCTGCCATATCTTCCAGGGTGCTGAGTGATATCTAAAATCTCTTGCGGCAAAATTAAGCCGTAAGCCACTACGACCATGGCATCAAAATCTAAGTCTAATAGCCGTCGATATACCTCTTCCGCCTCTGCTTGCTTTTGTGTATCAGCGCTACTGCGCCTCAGTGTCTGAGGCTGCAAGACTGGAATATTATTTTCATTTGCCAAAACCTTTACTGGACTTGCTTGGAGATGCATGCCCCTTCCAGCCCTGCGATCAGGCTGAGTCAGGGCCAAAACAATCTCATGACCAGCATCATGAATCGATCGCATTGCTTGCGCAGCAAACTCTGGGGTTCCAGCAAAAACAATTTTCATGGGGCGCTTAGCGCTCACCCAATAATTCTTTGGTACGCTTTTTTAATTTGTGAGAGATACGAGTGCGCTTAAGGATTGATAGATATTCTACAAATACCTTGCCCTGCAAATGATCTAGCTCGTGCTGTAAACAAACTGCTAATAAGCCATCGGCCTCAATTTCAAATTCTTTTCCATCCAGATCTAAAGCTTTCACTCTGACCTGGGCAGGTCTTTCGACTTCATCGTAAAACTCTGGAACGGAAAGACATCCCTCTCTCCATGACTTTGTCTCGGAGCTGACCCAAATAATCTCTGGGTTAATAAAAACTCTTAATTCATTTTGCTCTTCAGATGTATCAATGACCACAATACGCTCATGTATATCTACCTGAGTTGCTGCCAAACCAACACCTGGAGCCTCATACATTGTGTCGGCCATATCTGCCACGATTTTTTTAATGCGTGCGTCGACTTGCGCAACGGGTTTTGCAACCTTATGTAAGCGTGGATCTGGATAGCAAAGAACGTTTAGTAGTGCCATGTAGGAATTATCCAACAGAAGAATCAGCTAGTGCTGATTGTGCCAATTTCCCTCAAAGTCAAAATCATTTTATGCAAAACTTCCCCGCTCCCACCATCTTAAAAATTCATCGGGGTGATACCCAATACCCCGCTCGACTCAATGACTTATATGACCCCCCAGAGTGCCTGTATATAAAAGGGGATATTCGCCTATTGAATATGCCAATGGTCGCTGTTGTAGGCGCACGCATGGCCAGCAGCGGGGGTCTACGTCATGCAGCAGTCTTTGCTCAAGCGCTTTCAAAAGCGGGTGCCCTCGTCGTTTCTGGGCTGGCAAAAGGAATTGATGGGGCTGCCCATCAAGCCGCCCTAGATCTAGGCAAAAGCTATTACACATTGGCCGTTTGCGGCACTGGGCTAGACCAAACCTACCCCAAAGAGCATATTGCTCTAGCTCAAAAAATCGCCCGCCAAGGCCTAATAGTCTCTGAGCTTCCTTTGGGTTCAGGCCCAAAACCATTTCATTTCCCAAGACGCAATCGCCTCATTGCGGCTTTGGCGATAGGAGTTGTAGTGATAGAAGCGGCGGAAAAATCGGGCTCCTTAATTACTGCCCGAATTGCTGCCGATTTGGGAAGGGAGGTATTTGCCCTTCCTGGCTGCATTAGTAGCCCAATTTCAGGTGGTTGCCACAGGCTAATACAACAAGGTGCAAAACTAGTATGTAGCCCAAAAGAAGTCCTAGAAGACCTTATTTTTTAGAAAATCCTGCTTTAAATATCGTTAAAAGGTGTTTTTTCTCTAAAATACATCGAAACTAGGAGGCTCAAAAAGATTCGAATAGGGTAATTTTGGACTTTTCTTGATTTATCGGTTAATAATAAAAAAGGGATCAGCAGTAGACCAAATACTGAATTGGTTTAAATTGGTCAAGCTTTTTCCCTAATAAAACATCATTTCAGGCTCAAATTTAGGCAAACGCGTGGCTAAAGCATCTATTAAAAGCAGCTCCAAAACTTCAACCGTGGATCACCCCAAGACACTGATCATTGCAGAGAAACCTTCGGTTGCCAATGACATTGCCAAAGCACTGGGTGGTTTTACAAAACATGAAGATTATTTTGAAAGCGATGATTTTGTTATCTCTTCTGCGGTAGGCCATTTATTGGAAATTGCTGCGCCCGAAGAGTTTGAGGTCAAACGAGGCAAATGGTCTTTTGCAAACTTGCCAGTGGTGCCACCGTATTTTGATTTACGCCCTATCGCTAAAACTGAATCGCGTCTTAAGGTTTTACAAAGGCTCATTAAAAGAAAAGATGTCACTACTTTAATTAATGCTTGTGACGCGGGGCGCGAAGGCGAGTTAATTTTTCGTTTAATTGCACAGCATGCTAAAGCACCGCAATCGATTCAACGGCTTTGGTTGCAATCTATGACGCCTGCTGCTATACGAGATGGCTTTGCTAGTCTACGTTCAGATATTGCTATGCAGCCTTTAGCCGATGCAGCCCGTTGCCGCTCTGAGGCTGACTGGTTGGTAGGCATTAATGGTACCCGAGCTATGACTGCTTTTAATAGCAAGAGTGGGGGCTTCTTTTTAACCACTGTTGGTCGCGTACAAACACCAACACTATCCATTGTTGTAGAGCGCGAAGAGCTTATTCGCAAATTCGTATCGAAAGATTACTGGGAAGTGAAGGCTGAATTTATTGCAGCAGCGGGGGTTTATGAGGGGCGCTGGTATGACCCTAAGTTTAAGAAAGATGTTGCTGAGCCTGATGCTCGTGAGAATCGTCTTTGGAGTGAAGCTGCTGCGCAAAGTATTGTGGCTGCCTGTCGAGATAAAAAAGCAAGCGTCACGGAAGAAGCCAAGCCTGCAACCCAGTTAGCACCCCAACTCTTTGACTTAACAAGCTTACAGCGTGAAGCGAATGCACGCTTTGGCTTCTCCGCAAAAAATACTTTGGGCTTGGCTCAAGCCCTCTATGAGCGCCATAAGGTCTTGACTTATCCTCGAACTGATGCAAAGGCACTTCCTGAAGATTACTTAGACACCGTAAAGCAAACTATGGAAATTCTTGCAGAGCATTCTCAAGAATACCGATCATTTGCTAAACAAATTCTGCAAGGGGACCCTAAAGATCCGAAAGGCAAGGCTGGCTATGGTTGGATTAAGCCCAATAAACGCATCTTTGATAACTCTAAGATTTCAGATCACTTTGCCATCATTCCGACCCTCGAAACACCAAAAAATCTCAGCGAACCAGAATTCAAGCTATATGATTTAGTGGTGCGACGCTTCTTGGCAGTCTTTTATCCTGCTGCTGAATTCCGCGTCACAACCCGTATCACTGAAGCCTCTGGGCATCACTTCAAAACCGAAGGGCGCGTTCTAGTTAATCCTGGTTGGCTGACCGTCTATGGCAGATCTAATCAGGCCGATGATGAGTTAGTGGCGGTGCAGGAGGGCGAAACCGTCCAGGCTGAATCTGTTGTAGCGGTTCCGCTAAAAACGAAGCCTCCAGCACGCTATACCGAAGCAACCTTGCTTTCTGCAATGGAGAGCGCAGGCAAGTGGGTGGATGACGATGATATGCGCGAGGCAATGGCTGAAAAGGGCTTAGGTACTCCAGCTACTCGAGCCGCCATCATTGAAGGACTGCTTGCTGAAAGATATATGGTGCGTGAAGCGCGTGAGCTTATTCCAACTGCTAAAGCTTTTCAATTAATGACTTTATTGCGCGGGCTCGATGTTGAAGAGCTAACGCGCCCAGATCTCACCGGAAACTGGGAAAACAAGTTGTCGCTGATTGAGCAGGGCAAGATGAATCGCGATACCTTCATGCAAGAAATTGCGCAAATGACGCAGCGGATTGTCAAGCGCGCCAAAGAGTATGACAGCGACACCATCCCTGGCGACTATGCAACCATGAGCACTCCCTGTCCTCATTGCAAGGGTCCAGTGAAGGAAAACTATCGTCGTTTTGCTTGTGAAAAGTGTGGCTTCACAATCAGTAAAACGCCTGGTGGTCGCGCCTTTGAATATCCAGAAGTAGAAGAATTGCTCCGTGAAAAAACTATTGGGCCATTGCAGGGATTCCGCAGCAAAATAGGCCGTCCATTTGCAGCAATCATCAAATTAAGCGAAATTCCAGAGGATGACGCTGATTATCCTAATGCTGGTTTCAAGCTGGAGTTTGACTTTGGAAACGCTCAAGAAGAAGAAACTGAAGCCATTGATTTCACCGGTCGTCAGGCTTTAGGGGCATGCCCCAAGTGCTCAGGCGCAATTTATGAAGATGGCATGCGTTATGTATGCGAAAAGAATACTGGCCCAAATAAATCATGCGATTTCAAAACTGGCAAGGTCGTCCTGCAGCAGGAAATTTCTGCCGAACAAATTCAAAAGTTATTAAAAGAAGGCCGAACAGATTTATTGACCAACTTTAAGTCCAATCGAACTGGGCGAGGCTTTAAGGCTTATCTAGTTTTAGGGCCTGAAGGAAAAACGGGCTTTGAGTTCGAGGCTAAAGCACCCAAAGCAGGGGGTACTGCCAAGGCGCCAGCAAAGAAGCGGGCCGGCGCAAGCGCAGCCACTAAGTCAGCAGCCAAACCAAAGCGCGCTAGCAAGGCTAAGTCCTCATCGAGCACTTGATTAGCAATCAGCTTAGCCGCCAAAGCTGACCACAAAATGCCACGCGAGCCTAAGGCGGTTGCCAGAAAAATTCCTGGTCGCTGAGTAAGCGCGCCGATTATTGGCAGTCGGTCACCCGCCACACAGCGTATACCAACAAACTCTCCTAGCTTTTTCAAACCCTCAGGGTCGCCCTCAAAGTAGCGAACCAGGCCTTTTGCTTGAGCGCGATTAAATTCATCGCTGCTATCTCTTGGGGATAGATCATCCTCTCCCTCATCAAAACTAGAGCCCACAATCCAACGATAACTGCCATCCTCTAAATGCTCTGCCGGCAAACAATAACCGTCTCCTGAAATTCCAATGCTGGGTAATTTAGCTGCCCATGGATCATTTGGAGCAACTGAGAAAATACTGAGCTGTCCGCGCACGGGCTTGAGCGGCAAGCGCACTCCAACACTATTCGCCAAGGCCTTACTCTCCATGGCCGCTGCGATGACAAGCTTATCCGCCGACAAAATAACTTGATTGGCTTGATTAAATAAAAACCATTTTTCATTATGATTTTCGAGACGCACAACCCTGGTGTTCCACAGACAAGTTAATCGACCGTGTTCTTGTAATAAGTGTTGTGTGGTCTCTAATAAATTCAAAGAGGCGCCGCGCGGTAACCAAACGCCGCTTTGTGAAATCCCGCAGACCTTTTTGGCATCTTGCGCATTTAATGGCAATGCCATCGTGTTATCAAGCTCTAAAGTATTGAGATAATCTTCAAGCTCTTCGAGTACAAATTCTTTATCTTTTTTTGTCGGCTGAAAAATGCCATGCGCCTTCCAAACTGAACCCCAACGGGCCTCGGCAAGCAAAAAAGCAATGCGCGTTAAGCGCAATAAGCGGGGGGACCCTTTGCCAATATGGGGATGTGCAATTGCATAGGCATGACTTGAACAGGCGGTAGCTGGTGAGGATGCAGCGTCAATAATACAAACCGCTTTACCACGCTCGAGCAACTCATTGGCAATGGTTGCCCCACAAATACCTGCCCCAATCACCACTATTTCATGGTGTTGGGGGTGCGTCACGGAAGAGGGTCTAAATAAAACGAGCGGCGCTAAAACTTAAGCGTTCAGCCGTTGTTCGATTTTTGCGCGCGTGTCTTTTAACTCTTTAGGCAAGCGATCGCCAAGATGATCAAACAACTCGGTATGCAGTTTTAGCTCATTCTTCCAGTCATCTACTGAAACCTTGATGGCTTTAGCAAATTTCTCCGCGGAATAATCAAGACCACCCCAATGCATATCTGCGTATTCAGGGGTGATACCAAATGGCGTTTCTTTGCCGTTTGCAGTGCCTTCTGCGCGACCCAATATCCAAGAAAGGACGCGCATATTCTCACCAAATCCTGGCCATACAAACTTGCCGTTCTCGTCTTTGCGGAACCAGTTCACACAATAGATCTTGGGCAATACAGCCCCTTCGGACTCCAATTTCTTGCCAATGTTTAACCAATGCTGGAAGTAGTCGCTCATGTTGTATCCAGCAAATGCAATCATTGCAAATGGATCGCGACGAACTACGCCAATTTGGCCAGTAATCGCAGCGGTAGTTTCTGAGCCCAAAGTTGCTGCCATATAAACACCCTCAATCCAATCGCGCGCCTCGCTAACCAATGGAACGGTATTTGAACGACGGCCGCCGAATAAGAACGCATCGATTGGAACACCTTCGGGGTCATCCCACTTTGGATCAACGGCTGGGTTATTGGTCGCAGCAACAGTGAAGCGGGAGTTTGGATGCGCGGCTTTGCGGCCAGCAGCTCCGTCGGCGGGAGTCCAGTCTTTGCCTTGCCAATCAATCAAATGTGCTGGTGGTGTTTCAGTTAAACCTTCCCACCAAACATCGCCGTCATCAGTTAAACCAACGTTTGTGAAAATCACATCTTGATTTAAAGAATCAATACAGTTTTGGTTTGTTTGACGATTGGTGCCAGGGGCCACACCAAAGTAGCCAGACTCTGGATTAATGGCAAACAAACAGGTTTTGCCGGTGACAGGATCTTTGCGTGGCTTGATCCAAGCAATGTCATCGCCAATGGTGGTTACCTTCCAGCCATCAAAACCGGCCGGAGGAATCATCATGGAGAAATTTGTTTTGCCACAGGCCGAAGGAAATGCTGCAGCAATATGATATTTTTTGCCTTGAGGGGAGGAAACGCCCAGAATCAACATATGCTCAGCCAACCAGCCCTCATCACGGCCCATGTTTGAGGCAATTCGCAAAGCAAAACACTTTTTACCTAATAGAGCGTTGCCACCGTAGCCAGAGCCGAAGGACCAAATCTCGCGTGACTCTGGGTAGTGAACAATATATTTATTCTTATTATTCGGCCATGCCACATCTTTTTCGCCGTCAGCCAAAGGCTTGCCTACGGTGTGTACGCAAGGAACAAACTTACCGTCTGCGCCGAGCTGATCTATCACTGGCTTACCCATACGAGTCATGAGGCGCATATTAATTGCCACGTAAGGGCTATCCGATAGTTCAACCCCAATGTGTGCAATTGGAGACCCAATCGGCCCCATTGAGAAAGGAACGACATACATTGTTCTACCGCGCATACAGCCATCAAACAAAGGCTCTAGGGTTGCGCGCATTTCGCTTGGCTCTACCCAGTTATTAGTTGGGCCAGCATCTTCTTTTTTGGTAGAGCAAATAAAAGTACGGTCTTCTACGCGGGCCACATCCTCTGGATCAGAGAGGGCCAAGAAGGAATTTTTGCGCTTGGTGGGATTGAGCCGCTTAAATACACCGGCCTGGACGAGTAGCTCACATAACTCATCGTACTCAAGCTGTGAGCCATCACACCAACGAATATGGTCTGGTTTGGTCAATGCAGCTATTTCACCAACCCATTTAATTAGACCCTTATTTTTTACGTAAGCTGGCGCATTGACATTAACTTGTCCGCTGGTTGCTGTGGTCATGTGTTTTCCTATGAAGAATTAATTTTTTATTCTTTCGATTTTAACATTTTGGGTATATTTGCTTCTTTGCCCCTTTGAGGAGCAGCCCCTTTATTTGCCAATGCAGAATTGACTGAAGATTTTGCCCAAAAGATCGTCTGGAAGGAGTTTTCCGGTGATTTGACCGAGGTGATTTTGCGCTAAAAATAGCTCTTCTGCGAATAACTCCAGGGAACTGTTGCCATTTGCAGCGAATTCCTCTGATTTCTCAATATGCTCTGAAGCGCGCTCTAAGCAGTCCAAATGACGTCTTCGAGCAAGGATGGCCCCCTCTTGAGAGCCGCCCCAGCCTACTGTTACTAGTATTTTTTCCCTCAAGGCATCAATGCCCTCTCCAGTCTTGGCAGAAATCACTATCCCACCCACTGGAGCCGATTTCTGAAACTCAGACAATAAGTCTGCCTTGTTTACGACATCCAGGAAAGGGCATCTCGAAGGGAGCGACTCCAATATTTTTTCACGCAAACCATCTGATGCCGACGAGGGGTCTGTTAAAAAGATTACGAGATCGGCCATACGAATTGCATCCCATGATCTTTCTATTCCCTTTGCCTCTACTTCATCGCTTGTTTCTCTAAGTCCGGCTGTATCAATAACGTGTATCGGAACGCCATTGATGTGAATACTTTCTTTCACGCGGTCTCTAGTGGTGCCGGCGACAGCCGTCACAATCGCCACCTCTTCACCCGCGAGTCGATTCAGCAGGGAGCTTTTGCCAACATTGGGGGGCCCTGCCAAAACCAACTGAATGCCTTCACGCAAGATCTTTCCTTGTTTTGCCCCGGCGCGAAGAGTTTGTAATTTCGCTTTGACGGCCTTCAAGCGTTCGCGTGCTTGTGCATTTTCTAAAAACTCAATTTCTTCCTCAGGAAAGTCTAGGGTTGACTCAACCAAAATTCTTAACTGAGTGATCTCTTCTATCAGTGCGTTGATGTCATCCGAAAATTTGCCCTGTAAAGAGCGGGAGGCTCCTAAAACTGCGGCTTCACTCTGTGCGTCAATCAAATCAGCAATTGCTTCTGCTTGAGCCAAATCAATCTTGTTATTGAGATAGGCCCGCAGTGAAAATTCACCTGGTTCAGCAATGACCAGCCCCTCACTTTTTCCCAGCTCAAGACAGCGTCGCATCACCAACTCAAGTAGCTGTGGCCCCCCATGACATTGGAGCTCGAGCACATCTTCTCCCGTAAATGAAGCTGGGGCAGAAAAATAAACAGCAATCAGCTGATCGATGGTTTGCCCATCGGAATCACGCAAGGTTCTGAGGTTTGCCTGTCTTGGCTGAAGTGTTTGTTGAAAGAGGGCCTGAATAATAGCGCCTAAGTTTTTACCGCTAATACGAACTACGCCAATCCCCGCCTTACCTGGGGCGGTTGCTATAGCAATGATGGGCAATTGTCTTGTCATCATTGCTATGCACTTTTCATTAGATGTTTATGCCATCAAAGTATTACTTGGCGTGTTTTCTTCCAAACATCTGGTTGATCTGCCATTGCTGAGCGATCGACAGCAGATTATTAACAACCCAGTACAGCACTAGACCGGCAGGGAAGAAAAAGAACATCACCGAGAACACGATCGGCATATAAAGCATTACCTTGGCCTGTATAGGGTCTGGTGGCGTTGGGTTTAATTTGGTTTGAACAAACATTGAAACGGCCATAATTAGCGGCAAAATATAGTATGGATCGGGAATGGATAAATCATGAATCCACATTACCCATGGTGCCCCGCGCATTTCTACGGAAGACAAGAGTACCCAATAGAGGGCGATAAATACTGGGATCTGTATCACGACCGGCAAACAACCGCCAAGTGGGTTGATCTTTTCTTTGCGATACATTTCCATCATCGCTTGATTGAGTTTTTGAGGCTCGCCCTTGTATTGCTCTCTCATTGTCATGAGCCGTGGCTGCACTTCTTTCATGCGGGCCATAGACTTATAGCTAGCAGCAGAAAGTGGGAAGAAAACTAACTTGATGAGTATCGTAAGAAGGATGATTGACCATCCCCAGTTATTGACATATCCGTGAATTTTTTCTAGTAACCAGAAAATGGGTTTGGCCAAAATAGTGAGGTAGCCATAATCTTTTAATAACTCAAAGCCTGGTGCGATAGTTTCTAAAACGCTTTCTTCCTGTGGGCCAACAAATAAACGGGCCTTTTCGACAACCGTAGCGCCTGGCGCAATATCGCCTAACGGCGTTTGCATTCCAATGCGATACAGATTGTTATCAATTTTTCCTGCATAGATGTCGCGCGCAAACTTGTCGCTCGGAATCCATGCGCTTGCAAAATAGTGTTGAACCATTGCAATCCAGCCAGGGTCTCCTGCAGGAACCTGTTTTGGAATGGTAATTTTGTTTTTTTCAATCTCCGTAAACTCAAGCTTATTAAATTTTTCTTTATCGGTATAGACCGCCGGGCCAGTAAAAGTGCTTGCAGAAAACGCCCCGTCAAATGGGCCAATTTTTTGCTCTTGGCTTGCATCACGCACAATTTCTGTGTAAAGCACCAAAGGTGTTGCATTCGTCGTTGCCTGTGTTACGCGATGACCAACATCAACTACATAGCTTCCTGGGTTCAGTATGAATGTTTTTTCCAGCTTAACGCCGCCGCGCTCGCTGGCCAATGTAATGAACGGCCTGCCTGAGCCATCCTTACCAGACTGAATGAGCTTAAAGTTACTGGTGTGATTTGGAAGGTCGGCATTACCAAGCGCAATTAATCCCGAGCGCGCAAAATATTTGTGGGTTGGTGTGTATTGAAAAAGCTCGATGGGTTTATTTTCAGCGGTGAGCGCCTTTAACAACCTTGCATCAATGACGTTGGCACCGCTTGCGCTAATCTGCAGAACCAAGACATCGTTCTGAAGCGCAAACTTTTCAGCGCCTTCAATCGCACCCCCGTTAACCGCTGGGGCTGGAGTTGCTGCTACAGGAATCGTGCCTGATACTTGCTTTGGAACATCCGCCTTATTTACCGAGCCCTCCTTCTCAAGCGTGGCGGGGGCGCCTGAGGGTACGCCGCCAAACATGGATGGCTTGCCTTCGTGAACCTGCCAATTGTTGTAGAGCATAAGGCCCGACATCGAAAAAACGGCCCAAAGAATTGTTTTTTTAAAATCCATTTGTATTCACTTAAATGATTGAGATGTTTCTTTTACCGCAGGATCATAACCACCATGTGACAACGGGTTACAGCGCAAAATGCGCCACAAACTAAGCCTTAGGCTTTTGATAAAACCATAGTGTGTAAAGCAGTCGCAGGCATATTGGGAGCAGCTGGGCACATATTTACAGCGGGGGGCCAAATAGGGGCTCAATATTATTTGATAAAGCTTAATTAGCTTCTTAGCAACATTATTTAAAGTACCCACTTTAAATTAATCCCATTATTTGTTGGCGCAGTAGATCTTGTTCTTTTTTTCGCAATCGTCCACGAGTTTGCCGCCCAATGGGTTTGTTTAGTTTTACTACGACATCACTTTTTAAATTTGTGCTTTGTGCAGTCCAAACCAATTCCCGAACCATTCGCTTAAGGCGGTTTCGGTCTACGGCCCGCTTAACTAGCCTCTTTGCAACTGCAATTCCTAAGTCAGGCTTTTGATTATTTTCGGCCGACAGTAAATAAACGCCCCAACACAAGGTTGCCTTGGGCCGCGTCTTTAATAACTCAGAAATCCTTGCGCTGTTCAATGGCTAAATTAAACCGCCAAGCGTTTACGGCCTTTGGCACGGCGTGCATTGAGAACTGCGCGGCCGCTCTTCGTTTTCATACGAATACGAAAGCCGTGGGTGCGTTTACGACGCGTTACTGAGGGTTGGTAAGTTCTTTTCATGATAGATCCTGGGGAAAACCTATTATTTTCCTTGTTGCGGGGCAAAAGGTCAATCTATCCCGATGAATATGTAGGTGTTTTTCTCTATTTTTGTGGGATTTTTCCTTAACGCATTAATTTAAATGGCATTTTTAGCTTTATACACAAGTTATCCACAGCTTTTCCACGTTTTTCTCGCTTGTGGATAACTTTGCGCTCTAGCTACAATGGAGTCTCTAAAAATTATGAGCAACCTACAAAATCCCGCCGCCCTGAATTCAATTAGCCCTTTGGGTTTTTGGGATAGTGCAATAGGCGCCTTATCTCGGGAGCTCTCGCCCCAACAATTTAAAACCTGGATACAGCCCCTAGTATTCATGGCCTTTGACGATAGTGAGCGAATACTAACAGTTGGCGCGCCCAACAGGTTTAAGTTGGACTGGATAAAAAAGACTTTTGCAGACCGCTTCCAGGAGCTTGCTTCACAGTATTTTGATCAGCAAATTAATATCAATTTTGTAATCGCTGTAGAGGGCTCTGCGCCCATAAAACCCATGTTATCAGTGGAGCACGCCGCCCTAGAGCCCGACCCTGAGGGTGGGGTGGGGTCTATTGTTTTAGTAGAAGAGCAGTCTTTTGAAATTGAAGATCATTCAAAACTAAACCCCAACCTAACCTTTGAAACCTTTGTAACCGGCAAAGCAAACCAGTTAGCCAGAGCGGCCTCTATCCAGGTTGCCCACAATCCCGGAACCTCATACAACCCAATGTTTTTATACGGCGGGGTTGGGCTTGGAAAAACCCACTTAATTCATGCTATTGGCAATCATCTCTTAAAAGATAAGCCCAATGCCAGAATCCGCTACATCCACGCAGAACAGTATGTCTCCGACGTGGTTCGTGCTTATCAACAAAAGGCATTTGATCGATTTAAGCGCTATTACCATTCCCTTGATTTGTTATTAATTGATGACATCCAATTTTTTAGCGGGAAGTCTAGGACGCAAGAAGAGTTTTTTTATGCCTTTGAGGCGCTTTTAAGCAACAAAGCCCAAGTTATTATTACTAGCGACACCTACCCCAAGGAAATGGCCGGAATTGATGATCGACTCGTTTCGCGCTTTGACTCTGGGCTAACTGTTGCCATCGAACCTCCTGAGCTTGAGATGAGGGTTGCTATTTTGATGAAAAAGGCGATTATTGAAGGAATCCCCATGAGTGAAGATGTGGCTTTTTTTGTTGCCAAACATCTGCGCTCAAACGTCAGAGAGCTTGAGGGGGCGCTGCGTAAGATACTTGCGTTTGTGCGCTTTCATGGCCGTGAGGTGACCATTGAGGTCGCCAGAACGGCCCTTAAAGACCTGCTTTCAATACAAAACCGCCAAATTTCAGTAGAAAATATTCAAAAGGCGGTTGCGGACTTCTACAGCATTAAAGTGGCCGATATGTACTCTAAAAGGCGTCCGGCAAACATTGCCAGGCCCAGACAAATTGCCATGTTTATGGCCAAAGAGCTAACCCAAAAAAGCCTTCCCGAAATCGGTGAATTGTTTGGTGGCCGTGACCATACAACGGTTTTGCATGCAGTTCGTAAGATTGCCGAGGAGCGCTCTCACGATAGTCAGCTCAACCATGAAATACATGTGATTGAGCAGACACTGAAGGCATAATTTGGGGTTGTGGATAAGCGTGGGGATAAGTTTAGGGATTGTGTGTGGATAAATTGTGGAAAGCTCCTGCTTCATGCAAAAATAGAGTGTTGAATAAAAGTTTTCCCCATTTTATTCAGCCCTTATACAAAGGTTTTCCACAGGTTTTTTTGTCTTTAATGCGTTGTTTTATATAGGGTTTTTGACTTATCCACTAAAAACAGAAGCCTTACTACTACTACTACTAAGATATATACAAGGATTTAAAAGCAATGCAACTCGTTAACACTTCTCGCGATAACTTACTAAAACCCCTTCAGGTTGTTAGTGGAATTGTTGAACGTCGACATACTTTACCTATTTTGGCTAATCTTTTATTTAAGAAAAATGGGGAAAAGGTTTCTTTTGTATCAACGGATATTGAAATTCAAATTACAACAAACGCTAACTTTGGCGTTAGTTCAGAAGAGGTCACCACAACTGTTGCAGCAAGAAAGTTGCTAGATATCTTGCGTGCGCTTCCAGAAGGCCTAGTTTCCTTAAGTCTGAAAGATAACCGTATGGTTGTTCAAAGCGGAAAAAGCCGCTTTTCACTACAGACCTTATCAGCTACTGAGTTTCCTGTAATGCAAAGCGTTGGTGAAGTTACTGCCGCGTGGAAAATGTCACAAAAGAGTTTTCGTCAGCTAATAAGTCAAGTTCACTTTTCTATGGCTCAACAAGATATTCGTTATTACTTAAATGGAATGTTGTTGGTAGTTGAAGGTAAGGAGGTAGTGGCGGTCGCGACCGACGGTCATCGCCTTGCCTACTCTCGTGTCGAGTTAACGGAGGCACCATCAGGCTCTGGCCAAAGACAGGAAATTATTATTCCTCGCAAAACGATTTTAGAGTGTCAGCACCTACTCGAAGACTCGGATGAATCGTTGGAAATTAGCCTAACCGCCAATCAAGTGAAATTTGCCTTTGGGGACATTGAGCTTATTTCAAAATTAGTTGAAGGCAAGTTCCCAGATTTTCAAAGAGTCATTCCTAAAGGACAAAAAAACTCCCTCATGGTTGGACGCGAATCTTTACAGGCAGCCCTCCAGCGTGCTGCGATTTTAACGACCGACAAATTCAAGGGGGTTCGCTTTTCTTTGTCTCCCAATCGAATTACTGTTCAATCAACCAATGCTGAACAAGAAGAAGCTCAAGAAGAGATTGAAGTTGAATATGCGGGCGACACGGTAGAAATTGGTTTTAACGTAAGCTACCTACTCGACGTTTTATCAAACCTAAAAAATGAAAAAATTCAAATCAGCCTGGGCGATGCCAATAGTAGCGCTGTAATTACTCTACCTGGTTCAGAGAACTTTAAGTATGTTGTGATGCCAATGCGCATTTAATTTAGAAAAAAATGACTGAAGAAAAAAAAGTGGTAGAGCAGTATGGCGCCGCATCGATTCAAATACTAGAAGGTCTCGAAGCTGTTCGGAAGCGTCCTGGTATGTACATTGGAGATACCTCTGATGGCACGGGCCTGCACCACCTTGTTTTTGAGGTTTTAGACAACTCTATTGATGAGGCTTTAGCGGGGTATTGTTCAGAAATCACCGTAGTGATTCAAACAGATAACTCTATATCTATCGTTGACAATGGCCGCGGCGTACCAACCGGCATTAAATACGACGACAAACACGAACCGAAAAGAAGTGCTGCAGAGATTGTGATGACCGAGCTGCATGCGGGTGGAAAATTTGATCAAAACAGCTATAAAGTATCGGGTGGTCTGCACGGCGTTGGAGTCAGCTGTGTAAACGCCTTATCAAAATGGTTAAAACTGACCATTCGACGAGATGGCAAAGCGCACTATATGGAGTTTGAGCGCGGCGTTGTTAAAAATCGCAATATTCAAGACGAGAACGGGGTTGATACCTCTCCAATTACGGTTACTGGCGATACAGAGCTTTCAGGAACCGAAGTTCATTTTTTAGCCGACGAAACCATTTTTGGAAACGTAGAGTTTCATTATGAAATTCTCGTAAAGCGTATTCGTGAACTCTCATTTTTAAACAATGGCGTTCACATTAAATTGATTGATCAGCGTACGGGCCAAGAAGAAGACTTTGCGTTCTCTGGTGGTGTAAAAGGCTTTGTTGAATACATCAACCAAACTAAAAATGTTTTACATCCCAATATTTTTTATGCGGAGGGTACTCGACCTTCTGATTTGGGTGGCCACATTACGGCGGAAGTTTCGATGCAGTGGAATGATAGCTTTAGTGAGCAGGTGCTCTGCTTTACTAACAACATTCCTCAGCGTGATGGTGGCACGCACCTAACAGGTCTGCGCGCAGCAATGACACGCGTCATCAACAAATACATTGATGAGCATGAAGTTGCTAAAAGGGCTAAGGTCGAAATTTCGGGCGATGATATGCGCGAGGGCCTAACCTGCATTTTGTCGGTAAAGGTTCCAGAGCCAAAGTTTTCAAGCCAAACTAAAGATAAATTAGTTTCGAGTGAGGTTCGTGGACCCATTGAAGAAATTGTTGCAGAAGCGCTCAGCGCGTATTTGCAAGAGCGGCCGGCGGACGCAAAAATCCTTTGTGGAAAGATTGTTGATGCTGCTCGTGCTCGTGAGGCCGCCCGCAAGGCGCGCGACATGACAAGACGTAAGGGCGTGCTTGACGGCCTTGGTTTGCCAGGAAAGTTGGCAGATTGTCAGGAAAAGGATCCGGCCAAATCAGAGTTATTTATTGTTGAGGGCGATTCGGCCGGGGGCTCTGCCAAGCAGGGGCGCGATCGTCGTTTTCAAGCAATTCTTCCTTTGAAGGGAAAAATTCTGAACGTAGAAAAAGCGCGCTTTGACAAAATGTTGGCAAGCCAAGAGGTTGTGACCCTAATCACCGTTCTGGGTACCGGCATTGGAATTGACGAATATAAGGCTGACAAACTGCGCTATCACCGCATTATTATCATGACCGACGCTGATGTAGACGGCAGCCATATTAGAACTCTTTTACTAACCTTCTTTTATAGACAAATGCCGGAGTTAATTGAGCGAGGCCATATTTATATTGCTCAGCCACCGCTCTATAAGGTGAAGTTTGGAAAAAACGAGCAATACATTAAAGACGATGCTGAGTTAAACCAACTCTTATTAAAGATCGCCCTAGAAACGGCCTCCTTACAAACTCCAAGTGGCGAGATTGTTGAGGGGGAGGCATTAAATGAGCTGGCTAAACATTATCAAGTAATCCAGTCGATTGTAGATCGCCTCTCTAGGACGATTGATGAAGATGCCTTAAGGGCGATTGCATCTGGTACCCAATTAAATTTAGATACCGAACAATCCGCAAATGAGTCAGCCGACCGCCTAAGAAAAGCCTTGGCCGACTCTTTAAATCCACTCGCGCTTCCACCAGAGATCGTCGTTCAAAAAGAGGATCGTACCGAGCGCTTTAGGTTGTTGTTATCACGCCGTATCCACGGTAATTTGAAGTTGTCTGCTATTAATTCAGACTTTGTTCATGGAGATGACTATCAAAGCCTAGCAACTGCCGCAGCAGTTTTGTCTGGCAGGGTTCTGCCCGGATCAAAGGTGCGTCGAGGCGACCCTGATAAAAACCAAAAAGAACAAACCATTCATGATTTTAGGGCCGCTTTTGCATGGTTGTTATCTGAAGCAGAACGCATACTAAGTCGTCAGCGCTATAAGGGCCTTGGCGAGATGAATCCATCCCAGCTGTGGGAAACCACGATGGATACTAATTCACGCACTCTGCTGCAAGTCAGGATCGAAGATGCTATTGCTGCGGATCAGGTTTTCACTACATTAATGGGGGACGAGGTTGAGCCGCGCCGCGCATTTATTGAAAAGAATGCACTCATTGCCCGCAATCTAGACGTTTAGTGATGAAATCAAAAAAAACAAAACCACCAAAGGTGGACCGGTCATCGATTGTTGTTAAATCCTCGCCCATTCACGGCAAGGGAGTTTTTGTAGCAAAGCCAATTAAAAAAGGTCAGGCCATCATTGAGTACAAAGGTGAGCGGATTAGCTGGAAGTTGGCTATCAAGCGTCACCCACATGACAAGAAAGACCCGAATCACACTTTTTACTTTTCTTTAGATGATGGTCGAGTGATTGACGCAAAGTACGGTGGCAATGCTGCGCGCTGGATCAATCACTCCTGTAAGCCAAGTTGCGAGACAAAAGAGGGCATCTATGATGGCGAGCCACAAGTATTCATTTATGCAAAGCGTGAGCTAAAGGTTGGCGAAGAATTGTTCTATGACTACTCGCTCGATATTGAGGGCCGCATTAGCAAGCAAATGAAAAAAGATTATGAATGTCGTTGTGGCGCGAAGAAGTGCCGTGGCACTATGCTTGCCCTCAAAGCTAAATAAACTATTTAGTCTGCCATGTTGTACCTAACCATTCAAGAGCTTGAGGCTGCAATTAATTACTGGCGTAGCCAGTCGCCCGCAACGGGAGAAGAGTTGCGCTTGTGTCCTCAAGCTTCCGCTCTCGCAAAACCTTATGCCTTGATGATTATTCAGGGCTCCCAAAGGACGCCCTTGGATGTTTTAGATGAAGTAAGTAGGGCCGCAGTTACACAATATCGCAATATAACCCTAGGCCTTCGCAAATCCGATTAGTTTTTGTGCTGATATTTCTGATAGAGGGCAATGATCTCGCCAACAACCCCGCGCCTAAATGCAAGGACACAGACCACAAAAATGACGCCCGTAATAATCGTGCTCCAACCGCCCAAGTTAGCCAAGTAGTTCTGTAGATTAATAACAATGGCGGCTCCTATTACTGGGCCCCAAAGTGTACCAATGCCACCCAAAATTGTCATTAATACCGCTTCCCCAGAGGTGTGCCAAAACACATCTGAGAGGGAGGCCAGTTGTAAAACTAGGCTCTTTAAACCACCACCCAAGCCTGCAAGTCCAGCAGATAAAGTAAAGGCCACTAATTTATAGCGATTAACGTCATAACCCAGAGAGATCGCACGCGGCTCATTTTCTCGTATAGCCTTCATCACCTGACCAAAGGGCGAGCCCACAATCCGCTTGATCATTAAAAAAGCCAAAATAAAAACAGCTAAGGAAAAGTAATACATGTTGGTGGATTTTGTTAAGTCAATAAATCCCAAGAACATGCCCCGAGGAACACCCTGAATACCATCTTCCCCATTGGTAAATGGCAATTGAGTTGCTGCGAAAAAAACAACCTGTGCTAGGGCCAGGGTAATCATGGCAAAGTAAATGCCTTGTCGCCGAATCGCTAGGCTACCAAAGACGTAACCCAACACCGTTGCGCAAAGCACCCCGCAAAGTAAGCCGAGCTCCGGGGTTAAACCCCATTCCTTCATAACATGGGCGGTGATGTATGACCCTGTGCCAAAAAATGCAGCTTGACCAAAAGAAAGTAGGCCGGCAAAACCTAACAAGAGATTTAAAGAGGCTGCCAAGATAGCAAAACAAAATACCTTCATCATGAAAAGGTCGTAGACGAAGCCCTGGAAGGGAACCATCGCCAACAAAACCAAAATGACTATAGAGACCTTATTAATAATTGAGAGCTTCATCGTTAATTGGCCTTTCCAAACAAGCCGGCCGGCTTTATCAAGAGCACAATAATCATAATAATGAAGATGGATACTGACGAGGCCTGGGGGTAAAACACTTTTGTTAGCCCCTCAACCACCCCTAAGCCCAATCCCGTCACAATAGCGCCAGCAATTGAGCCCATACCACCAATAACAACAACCGCGAAGACCACAATAATTAAATTAGAGCCCATAACCGCCGTTACTTGGTAAATAGGTGCCGCCATTACTCCGGCAAAAGCAGCTAATGCACAACCAGCACCATAAGTAAGGGTGACAATCAGCGGCACATTGATGCCTAAGGCTTGAAGTAACCGCGGGTTCTCTGTCCCGGCTCTTAACAAACTTCCTAAGTTGGTGCGCTCAATGAAATACCAAGTGGCAAAACAAACAATGAGCGCCAAAAATACAACCCAAAGCCTGTAGTAAGGCAAGAACAGTTCGCCAACACGTAAGCCGCCTTGCAACAGCTCGGGCACTGGATAACTATTGCCTAGAGCGCCGAACCAATGACGAAACATACCCTCTATCACTAAGGCTAGGCCAAAGGTTAACAACAGACCATATAAATGATCTAAATGGTAAAGACGTTTTAGCATCGTTTTTTCAATTACCATGCTGAAAAGTCCTACAAGCAGTGGCGCCAATATCAGGGCCACAAAATAATTTAATTGAAAACCGGGTACTCCAATCCAATCTCCAATTTGCGTTAATCCAATCCATGCCACCATGGCGCCCAACATATATTGAGCGCCATGAGTGAAGTTAATGACATTAAGTAAGCCAAAAATAACTGCTAAACCCAGGCTTAAGAGCGCATAGAAGGACCCATTAATCAACCCAATTAAAAGCTGAGAAACTAAAGCTTGTGGGGTAACTCCGAGTAGCTCAAACATGGATTAGCTAAGGCCTGGATTATTTAGTAACTAACTTGCATTTGGATTGCGCCAAAGGCAAAGTAGCATCTTTTGCGGCAATTACTTTGACAACTTTAGCAACGTCATTAGGGCCTTTTGATTCACCAGGCTTTTTGACTTCAAGTAAATACATATCATGCTCGAACTTACCATCTGCGCGAATTTTGCCCTTAAAGAGGCCATCATCAATTTCAACTGATTTCATCCGCTTCATCACCGCATCAGCGTCGTCAGTTTTAGTTGCTTCAATGGCCTTCAAATATTGCATGGTTGCTGAGTAGACGCCTGCCTGAACTGATGTTGGCGCCTTTCCTTTGAATTCCTTCATGAAGCGTTCAGCAAATTTACGGTTAGAGTCGTTGTAATCCCAGTACCAACCTACGGTAAAGTTCATGCCAGCAGTTTGTTTTAATCCAAGCGCCTGAATATCACTAATGAACATGAGAAGTGGCACAACCGTTTGTTTCGATCCCATAATGCCTAGCTCAGAGGCTTGTTTGATAGAGCCAATTGTGTCGCCGCCTGCATTTGCCAAACCGATTACTTCAGCCTTGGAAGCTTGAGCTTGTGCCATAAATGAAGAAAAGTCTTGCGTGTTAATTGGATGCTTCACGCTTCCCAACACTTTTCCACCATTGGCAACCACTACTTCAGTGGTGTCGCGCTCAAGAGTTTGGCCGAACGCATAATCTGCGGTTACAAAGAACCAAGTTTTTTTGCCAGAATCCACAACCGCCTTGCCTGTGCCCCTTGAGAGTGCATAGGTGTCATATACATAGTGAACGTTGTATGGGGTGCACTTTTCATTGGTGATTGGTAAAGATGCAGCACCAGTGACGATGGAGACTTTCTTAAATTGCTCCGCTACTTCCATAGCTGCTAAAGCAGATGCAGTCGACACATTACCCACAATCATATCAACCTTGTCTTTCTCAAACATCTCGCGCGCTTTAGAGCTCGAGAGGTCTGCCTTAGACTGTGTATCAGCAGAGGTAATGACAATTTTTTTACCTAGAACTTGGCCGCCAAAATCTTTTGCAGCCATTTGTGCCGCCAGTACTGCACCAGGACCTTCAATTGCAGAATAAATACCAGAGAGGTCTGTTAGCACCCCAATCCTAATCTCGTTATCCGAAACTGTTTGTGCATGAGCGGGAATTGATCCCGCCATTAAACATGATGCAACTGCTGTTGCAATTAAATTCTTTTTCATTTGAACATCTCCTTTATGCTTGCTTCATTTTTTAACTACACCCCCAATAAAACTCTGAGCTGCTCCTCGTTAGCCCCGAGCTCGCTTCTTTCCACCATTTTTACAACTTGCCCATGTTCTATCACATAGTTTCTATCGGCAAGCTTTGAGGCAAATCTAAAATTTTGTTCAACTAAAACAATAGTAAAGCCGCGCTCTTTCAGTGTGCGAACTACCTCAGATAGTTTGTGCACAATGACTGGCGCCAATCCTTCTGTGATTTCATCAAGCAACAAAATATTTGCACCAGTTCGCAAAATTCGTGCAATGGAAAGCATTTGTTGCTCGCCACCCGAAAGTTTGCCACCGGGGCTAGAGCGCCGCTCGTATAAATTAGGAAACATTTTGTAAATCTCAGCCACTTCCATTGCCATGCCGTCTCCAACCTTAGGGGGCAGCATTAAATTTTGTTCGCAAGTAAGGCTTGTAAAAATACCCCGCTCCTCGGGACAATAGCCGATTCCTAGTCTGGCAACTTCATGCGTTGGCATACCAAGCACATCAAGCCCATTGATTTTGATCGACCCAGTTCTGCTGGAAACTAGACCCAAAACAGCCCTTAGTGTTGTTGTCCGTCCCGCGCCATTGCGGCCCAACAAGCAGATAACCTCGCCTTTATTTACCGACAAATTGATGCCATGCAACACATGAGATTCGCCATACCACGCGTTGAGATCTTTGATTTCTAAAGCCGGAGTGCCCATACTCTGATTAATGGCCTTCTAGTTCAGAGTCAGCGGTACCCATGTACGCCTCCATCACCTGATGATTTTTCGAAACTTGCTCATAGGACCCCTCAGCAATGACTTCGCCACGCTGTAAGACAGAGATAGTGGTTGCAATATTGGCAACCACCTTCATATTGTGCTCTACCATCAAAACCGTTCTACCTTTTGATACCTTTTTAATGAGTTCGGTTATTAGTTCAACATCTTCATGGCCCATGCCTTGAGTTGGCTCATCAAGTAACATTAGCTCAGGGTCCATAGCGATAGTAGCTGCAATTTCAAGCGCGCGCTTTCTTCCATAGGGAAGATTTACCGCTAGTTCATCGGCAAACCCAGTCAGCTCAACCTGGTCAAGCGCCTCCATCGCGCGCGTATTTAGTACGTCTAGGGAATTTATATTTCGCCAAAAATAAAATGAGCTGCCTAATGTTCGTTGAATCCCAAAGCGAACATTTTCAAGCACGGTCATATGAGGAAATACCGCCGATATTTGAAAAGAGCGGATGATGCCTTTGCGTGCAATTTGCGATGGTTTTTCAGCGCTAATATCGGCGCCATTAAAGAGGATTTTTCCAGAGCTTAGCTCTAAAAACTTTGTTAATAAATTAAAGCAGGTTGTTTTTCCAGCCCCATTAGGACCAATCAGTGCGTGTATAGCCCCACGCTCAACGGCTAAATTCACCTTGTTTACCGCAATGAAGCCATTAAATGATTTTGTCAGGTCTTCCGTTTCGAGGATGACGTTTTGTTTGCCCAAGTTGCCTAGACTTTCAAAAAAGATACCAGTTAAAGCATAGCCCAATTACCGTCAAACACGTATAGTGCTAACCCTATGCTAGGCCCGCCTTGCTTTTGGGGCGCTGGCATTTTATGTGCCCCCATTATTGAAAAAACGCTTATTTATTGTTGAGCGCAAGCCCAGCCAAGATCTGCAAGTGCGCCCGCTTTCTTGCCATTTTCAGAGGCATCGCTCGCATTGGCATTCCCGTCTAATGCTCTTTTAGTGATGCCATGCAAGATTGCCGATATTCTAAATAAGTTGTAGGCCATTAAAAAGCGCCAGTGTTCGATGATTGGCCTACCAATTTGTTTTTCATACAGGGCAATATATTGCGCTTCGCTCGGAATTCCGAGGGTGGCCAAATCCAACCCTTGTATGCCGCGCCAAAGGGCGGGCGGGATTCTCCAGGCCATGCATTGATATGCAAAATCAGCAAGAGGATTACCTAATGTAGAGAGCTCCCAATCTAAAACACCAATGATGCGCATATCCGTTTTATGAAAGATCAGGTTGTCCATGCGAAAGTCGCCATGGATCAGAGAGGTTTCATCTTCAGATGGAATATGCTCGGGCAACCAATCCATTAGCTTAATAAGAGAGTCCGGAATAGCAATGTTGGCCTCGCGTACCTGCCTGGACCAGCGGGCGATTTGCCTTGCAAAATAATTTCCAGGCTTACCAAAAGTTTCTAATCCAAGAGACGCATAATCTAGGCGATGAATAGCAGAAATAGTACGATTCATTTCTTCGTAAATCTGCTGACGTTCACTAGGCATAAGACCTGGCAAAGACTGGTCTACAAAGACCCGACCGTCCAAATATTCCATAATGAAAAAGGCGGTTCCAATAATGCTTTCATCATCACAATAAGCCAACATTTGGGGAACGGGGACATCGGTGCTGGCCAGTGCTTTCATGACGCGATATTCTCGATCGACTGCATGTGCTGACGGTAATAAAACACCGCTCGGCTTTTTTCTGAGTACGTAATGCACCTTGCCGTCACTAATTTTGTAAGTGGGGTTTGACTGACCACCTGTGAGCTGGCTTAGTTCAATCGGGCCATTAGTAAGACTAAGGCCTTTTAAATAATGGCTCAGCGGCTCATGAAAAGAAGAGGCGTTCATTGCTTGACTTATTTACAGGCCACTAACAAGATGCCCACCATCGACAGCAATCGTCGCTCCAGTCATTGCTTTACTCGCATCAGAAGCTAAAAGCAATAATGGGCCATTTAAATCTTCCAAGTTATTAAAGCGCCGTGAAGGTATGCGCGCCAGAATCTTTTGTCCGGCCTCACTTTGCAGAAAGTCGCGATTAAGGTCAGTAATCACATAGCCTGGCAACAGGGCATTAACTCGTATTTGGTGGCGCGCTAATTCAAGAGCCATGACTTTTGTGAGCTGGACTACACCCGCTTTTGAAATGACATAAGGAGCTACTCCACCGATGACTCGCTCTCCCAAAATAGAGGCAATATTGACAATATTTCCGGGCGTATTGGCCGCTGCTAGACGCCGCGCCGCTTCGGTCGCAACCAACCAGCAGCCCTTTAGATTTGTATCAATTACCCGATCCCAATCTTCCTCGGTTTGGTCAAGCAACTTGCGATTGACGCTCATACCGGCGTTGTTGATAACGATCGTTGGTAATGACCAATCGACAAGTTCATCAAAACACCTCATCACACTTTTTTGGTTCGTGACGTCTAACTCAAAGGCTTTGGCTTGACCACCCAATTGTGTGATGTCCTCTACAACTGACTGCAGTTTATCTATGCGACGTGATGCGATGGCGAGCTTTGCTCCTGATTGGGCCAAGAATGTTGCACAGTGTTTGCCAATCCCACTAGAGGCGCCGGTAACCAGGACCGTTTTGCCATCCAATCGAAACAACGGATTGATATCCATCACTTAGACTCTTTGTCTCCAATAATTTTGCGCGCCATACTCCAGCGATGCACTTCACTGGGGCCGTCATAGATCCGAAAGCCGCGCATATCTTGAAATATTTTCATTAGTGCAGTTTCGCCAGTAATACCTTGGCCGCCTAAAATTTGTACGCAGCGATCTATCACTCGCCACTCAGCCTCAGAACAAATCACCTTTGCACGACTAGATTCAAAATTGCAACGCTGCCCTTGATCTAATAACCATGCCGTATGCAAGATATTTAAACGTGAAGTTTGTAGATCCATATCGTTGTCTGCCAGCATAAATCCCACACCTTCGTGCTCACCTAAGGTTTTTCCAAAGGCCTCACGTTTTCTTGCGTAGGCAATCGCAATATCTTGTGCTCGCCTAGCTTGACCGAGCCAGCGCATACAGTGTGTTAATCGTGCAGGCGCCAAGCGAACTTGAGCGTTCTTAAAGCCCTTCCCAAGTTCTCCTAATATTTGATTGGAGGGAACTCGCAAGTTAGTAAATTGCAGAACACCGTGACCACCAGTAAAGCAGCTATCCATTGCATCCATATTACGAATTAGCTCAATGCCTGGTGCATTCATGTCGGAGAGAAACATGGTTGCAGAGCCGTCTTCAATGCGTGCCATGATGATTGCAAAATCAGCTCCATGAGCCCCAGTGATAAACCACTTTTGTCCATCAATCAGATAGTCATCACCATCTTTCTTGGCGCTTGTCATGAGCATTGATGGATCTGAGCCTGCACCAGGCGAGGGCTCTGTCATAGCAAAGCATGAACGGATTTTTCCAGCAGCCAAGGGGCGAAGCCAGCGCTCTTTTTGTTCTGGGCTGGCAATCTCTTCTAGTAGATGAATGTTGCCTTCGTCAGGGGCATGAATGTTCATTGCAGTTGGGCCCAAAGAGGAGTAACCAGCCTCCTCAAAAACAAGCGCTTTTTCAACATGACTCAAACCCAAGCCCCCCATTTCTATAGAGGCATGCGGCGTTAACAAGCCAGCTTTGCGAGCTAGCGCGATAAGTTCTTTACGTAATTCTTCTGATGGGCCGTGAGCGTTTTGACGCGGGTCTTTTTCGTACGGGATGATTTGATCGCGAATAAATGATCGCGTCCGATCCCGCAACTCTTCTAATTTGGGCGTTAAAGAGAAGTCCATCATTTGATTGTAATAGCAGGAAAAACTGAAATCACACATAAAACTTCCTGTGACTAAAATACATTTTGAATAAGGCTGCAATGCAAGACCTTATGACTATTTTTTGATCGAGCCTCTTATCGAATTTTCAATTTTCATTTGGCCCTTGCTATTAGCGATGGCATTTTTTGCTGGCCTAGTAGATGCGGTGGCCGGCGGCGGCGGCTTGATACAAGTCCCGGCTTTATTTGCCGCCTATCCCGATGCCTCTCCAGCGACCTTGCTTGGTACAAACAAAGTCTCAGCGGTTGGCGGCACCCTAAATGCTGCGCGTCGATATTTGCGACATGCTTCCTTGCCATGGGCTGTCGTGGGCCCAGCCATCGTTGCCGGTTTTGTTGGCTCACTTCTAGGGGCAAATGCAGTGAGTAATTTTCCTGCTGAGCCTTTGCGCAAGGCCTTGCCATTTGTTTTGTTATTTCTTTTGCTTTACACCTGGTTTCAGCCTTCCTTGGGTAAGAGCCATGCGCCTAAAGGGGTTGGCCGATATCAACAATTTAAGGGTGTCATACTGGGCTTGGTGATTGGCTTTTACGATGGGTTTTTTGGTCCCGGAACAGGCAGCTTTTTTCTTTTTGGCTTTGTACGTTTCTTTGGCTTTGATTTTTTACACGCCTCAGCAGCGACCAAGCTAGTCAATGTTGCAACCAATACGGCAGCTATTTTAATGTTGGCCAGCCTTGGACATATTCATTGGCCCCTAGGCTTGGCAATGATGATTGCTAATATTGTGGGCAGTCAGTTTGGCAGTCGTCTCGCCATAAAGCATGGCAGTACTTTTGTCCGAAAAGCATTTCTTTTAATTGTGGGCGTATTGATTCTTAAATCTGCTTGGAATGCCTATTTTATCAATTAAATCAATGCCTTGCATGTTATTAAAGGCGCTGTAAGTTTTTTTGGTCCATTTTTGTTTCACGTGAAACAAACAAAATGCTATGATCATCGCCCTATCTGAGGCAAATCATGCGTTATTCCAAAAGTTTCGATGTCATTGTTGTGGGAGGCGGTCATGCTGGGACGGAGGCTGCCCTTGCCTCGGCGCGCATGGGCTGCGATACCTTACTAATTACCCATAGCATTGAGAGTTTAGGCGCAATGAGCTGTAATCCTTCCATTGGCGGCATTGGTAAGGGACATTTGGTTAAAGAGATTGATGCCATGGGCGGCGCCATGGCGGCGGCGACTGATGAGGCTGGTATCCAATTTCGTATTCTTAACTCTAGCAAGGGGCCTGCTGTTCGAGCAACACGAGCCCAGGGCGATCGAATTTTATACAAGGCTACCATACGTCGTCGCTTAGAAAATCAGCCTAACTTGAGCCTTTTCCAGGCCGCAGTAGATGATCTATTGGTAAGTGGAGATGAGGTTCAGGGCGTCATTACTCAAACGGGCTTGGAGTTTATAGCCAAGAAGGTGGTCTTGACTGCGGGCACCTTTCTTGATGGAAAGATTCACGTAGGCCTCAATAGTTATGCAGGTGGCCGCGCTGGTGACCCTGCCTCGGTTTCTTTGTCGTCCCGCCTGAAAGAGCTAAAGTTGCCACAAGGAAGACTAAAGACAGGGACCCCTCCTCGTATTGATGGCCGCACTATTGATTTCTCGGCTATGCTCGAGCAGCCTGGAGACCTAGACCCCGTTCCTGTTTTTTCCTATTTGGGGCGTGCAGAACAGCATCCTAGACAGGTTCCCTGCTGGATATCCCATACCAATGAAAAGACTCACGACATTATTCGTGGAGGTTTAGACTGCTCTCCAATGTATACCGGGCTAATTGAGGGGGTTGGCCCCCGCTATTGCCCGTCTATTGAAGACAAGATCCATCGATTTGCCTCTAGAAATAGCCATCAGATTTTTTTAGAGCCTGAAGGGCTGACTACCAATGAGTTTTATCCGAATGGAATCTCAACGAGCCTGCCGTTTGATATTCAGTGGGATTTGGTTCGAAGCATACGTGGCTTAGAGTCCGCCGTCATTGTGCGTCCTGGCTATGCTATTGAATACGACTTCTTTGATCCTCGTCAATTGCTTCATAGCCTTGAGACCAAGGCGATCAATGGTCTCTATTTTGCGGGTCAAATTAATGGGACAACGGGCTATGAAGAGGCTGCGGCCCAAGGAATGTTGGCCGGCATTAATGCAGGTTTAGCAGCAAAGGGCAAAGAGCCTTGGCTGCCTAAGCGCAGTGAGTCCTATATTGGCGTGTTGGTTGATGACTTGATTACTCGTGGCGTTCAAGAGCCCTACCGAATGTTTACCAGTCGAGCCGAATATCGCCTTAGCTTACGTGAAGATAATGCTGATATGCGTTTAACTGCTATTGGGCGCGAGCTTGGGCTAGTTGATGACTATCGCTGGGAAGTATTTTGTCGCAAACAAGAAGCTGTTTCACGTGAAACATCTCGTTTACAAGATATTTGGGTGGGACCAAAGCATGAAGCTGCTGCTATGGTTTCTCAGTTGTTGGGTCAAGACCTATCCCATGAGTGTAGTTTGACTGAGCTTTTAAGGCGCCCAGGTGTTACTTATGAAGCAATTACTACCTTAGGTAATGGCTTGTGGTCTCCAGGCACTCTGGATGAAGATTTAGGTTTGGCGACCCAAATTAGCGAACAGGTTGAGATTTCGGTTAAATACCAGGGCTATATTGATCGGCAGGCACTTGAAATTGCTCGTCAGGAGCATAACGAGTCCTTCCCTCTTTCGGGGGCACTAGATTATTCCCAGGTTCTCGGTCTATCCAAAGAGGTTCAACAAAAGCTGAATTTACATAAACCTACAACACTGGGGCAAGCAGGAAGAATTTCTGGGGTAACCCCAGCAGCTCTTTCTTTGCTCTTGGTGCACCTTAAAAAGGGTTTGGGGCGCACCCAAGAGACCGCATGACCGAAGACTTGCTGGCGCTGGGAATTGAAGAGCTGGGCCTCAATTTAAGCGATGCCAATATAGCTGATTTGGAGCTATTTTTACAAGAAATGGGGCGCTGGAATCAGGTGCACAACCTTACTGCAATCGAAGATGAAAAAGATTCTATTCGCTTGCATCTAATTGATTCTATTGCAGTTTTACCAGTTTTAAGGCGGTTTTTAAAAAGCTCTACTCCTAAAATTGCTGATCTAGGCTCGGGCGGCGGTCTGCCTGCGATACCAATCGCAATTGTCCAGCCGCAATGGCATTTGACTTTGATTGAGGCGATCAGAAAAAAGACGGCATTTTTGCAGCATGTTCGTGGCAAGCTCAAGCTGAAGAACATAGAGGTGCTTAGCGCAAGAGTAGAAAGTGTTGCGATGCAGCAATCAGGTCAGTTTGACGCCGTTATTTCTCGTGCATTTACTAACCTGGCACGGTTTTTAGAGCTCTCTTTGCCCCTGCTTAAGCCCGAGGGCCTAGTCTTTGCAATGAAATCCAAGCGTGCAGATGAAGAAATGGCGGACGTTTGTAAGAATGATTGGCATTTGTTGGCCGATGAAGCCTTGGTTATTCCCAGCACGTCTATTGAGCGTCGACTTTTAGTGTTGACCCCCAACAGAAAATCCCTCCCTACTCCTTAAGCAAACCTACAAAGCAGCTATGGCAAAAATATTCTGTATCGCAAATCAAAAAGGTGGTGTTGGCAAAACCACTACGGCTGTAAATTTAGCTGCAGGCTTGGCAGGGCTGAAGCAGCGCGTGCTGTTAGTGGATTTAGATCCACAAGGCAATGCAACGATGGGATCGGGAATTGAAAAGGCCAATTTAAAGAGCACGGTCTATCAGGTATTAATTGGTATGGCTACCGTGATGGATTGCGCGCAGCGGTGTGATAGCGCAGGCTATGACGTACTACCCGCAAATCGTGACTTAGCTGGTGCAGAAATTGAGTTAGTTGATATTGATGCGCGCGAATCGCGTTTGAAAGATGCGCTTGCAATAGTGGCCAATAACTACGATTTTATTTTGATTGATTGCCCTCCCGCATTATCGTTATTAACGCTGAATGGATTGTGTGCAGCTAATGGCGTTATTGTTCCGATGCAGTGTGAATACTTTGCATTAGAGGGCTTGTCTGATTTGGTCAACACAATCAAACAGGTGCATGCAAATTTAAATCCTGATTTAGTCATCATTGGCCTGTTGCGCGTGATGTTTGATTCGCGCATGACTTTGCAGCAGCAAGTTTCAGATCAACTGCTTGAACATTTTGGCGATAAAGTATTTAAGACCATCATTCCTCGCAATGTGCGCTTGGCAGAGGCTCCGTCCTATGGCCTTCCTGGGGTGGCATTTGACAAAACCTCTCGTGGCGCAAAAGCTTATTTAGATTTCGGCGCTGAAATGATCAAACGTATTCAGCAAATGTAATTTCTAGGAAGATTAAAAGACCATGGTTGCAATTAAGAAAAAAGGTTTGGGCAGAGGTTTAGAGGCGCTGCTTGGAGAAAAAACACAGAACGAAGGTTCTTCGACCGCAATAAATCGTTTACCTCTGACGGCATTGCAGGCGGGTAAATATCAGCCGCGACAAAAAATGGCAGCAGGCGCATTGCAAGAGTTGGCCGAAAGTATTCGCGAGCAAGGCGTAATGCAGCCTCTGTTAGTGCGTTTAGTTTCTCCTGGTAAATATGAAATTATTGCTGGCGAACGTCGCTTTCGTGCAGCCTCTATTGCTGGGCTTAAGGAGATTCCAGTTTTAGTTTCTGAGGCAGATGATCAAGCCGCGGCAGCGATGGCTTTAGTTGAAAATATGCAGCGAGAGGACTTAAATCCACTCGAAGAATCTCAGGGCTTAGCAAGGCTCATCGAAGAGTTCGGATTTACTCATGAGCGGGCAGCTAAGGCAGTTGGTAAATCTAGAAGCGCTATCACGAATTTATTGCGCTTAGCTCAGTTGGCAAAACCTGTTCAGGCGATGTTGTTGGCGGGAGACATTGATATGGGGCATGCTCGCGCTTTACTGCCTTTGCCGGGGGCCAGTCAGGTTGCATTGGCCCAAAAAATTGCCTCTCAGGGGCTTTCGGTGCGCGAAGCCGAAAGAATGTCAGCTGCTTTGGCTATTGCTGGGGGTCAAATTGGCGATAAAAAGTCTAAAAGTTCTGTTGCTAGTAGCGGGGGTCGAGACCCAGATACGCGCCGTTTAGCTCAGGAGATGGCTGATTTAATAGGGCTAAACGTGCAATTTAAGTTTAAAGGCAAGGGCGGAGAGATTCGAATTGGTTTTAGCCAGTTTGATGAACTCGATTCCTTATTAAAAAAGTTGGGTATTGCTGCTGAATAGCAGACCCCTTCTTCTTTATGAAATGAATGATGTGAAAAAAGAACCATCAGCTGGCCTTCGTGAGTGGGTTGAAAATGACGATGACGCCTATAAAACCTTCAGCAAGGAGGAGATGGATGCATTGCGTAAAGCAAAACCACGTAATTTTGCTTCACTCAATTCATGGTGGGTTGTTTTAAGCCAGGTAGCGATCACCCTAGCAATTGCTGGTATTTGCTTCATTTTTTTTGATCAAGCTAACAGAAGCGTTTATACTTATTCGGCTTTAGTAGGCGGTTTGATCGGATTTTTGCCTTCCGCGTTGTTTTTGATGCGCATAGAGGCGGCAAAAAAGAGTGTCAAGTCCAGCCCCGGCGGCTTTTTGGCGGCAGTGGTTTCTGGTGAATTTATAAAAATCCTGGCAACTATCGTTTTGTTCATAGGCTTTGCCCTAAAGCAGCCTGATTTGAAGTGGATCCCGTTGCTTGTTACTTATTTGGCTACGCTCAAATGTTATCTGTTGGCGTGGTTTTGGAAGTAACAAGAAGCAAATAAACAAGGACAAGTAAGAGATGTCTAGCGAAGTTAACGCAGCAGCAGGCGCTCACGCGGCTAGTGAGCCGCTCACACCTACCGCTTATATTGCGGAGCATTTGCAAAACCTCAACAATATTGGGGGCCCACAGTCATCCATTATTGACTTCAGCGTTATTCATTTCGACACTATGTTTTGGACCACTCTCATGGGTTTGGTTACTGTATTTTTGTTGATGATTGCTGCGCGCAGAGCTTCGCCTGGTGTACCGGGCCGCTTTCAATGTCTAGTAGAGATGCTAGTTGAGATGGTTGAGACTCAATCAAAGGGAATTGTTCATGGTGACAGATCCTATATTGCACCTCTAGCACTGTTTGTTTTTTGTTGGATCATCCTTTTGAACACACTTGACCTGGTCCCAGTAGATTGGGTAGTTGGCGTCAATCACTTCATTGAAGGCTTTGGAGTGCACGTCCCGCACCACAAAATTGTTCCCACTACCGATTTAAATGCCACGCTGGGATTGTCTTTTTCCGTCCTGTTGCTCGTTTTCTTTTACAGCATCAAAGTCAAAGGTTTGGGCGGATTCATACACGAGCTCATCTCGGCACCATTTGGTGCTAAGTGGTACTTGGCACCTTTTAATTTGGTTTTGAACATCATCGAATATGTTGCTAAAGGCGTTTCTTTGGGAATGCGACTGTTTGGAAATATGTATGCTGGAGAGTTAATCTTTTTGTTGATTGCTCTTCTAGGAAGTATCTGGACTTTTAATTTGGATTTATCGATGCTTGGTTTTGTAGGCAATGTGCTTGCCGGATCTGCATGGGCAATATTCCATATTTTGGTCATTTTGTTACAAGCTTTTATTTTCATGATGTTGACTTTGGTCTACATTGGCCAAGCTCATAGTCACCATTAACCTTTTTATTTTTAACCTCACCTTCAATACTTAGGAGTAAACATGCAAGCATTCTTAGCCAACATTCAAGGACTAACCGCTATCGGTATCGGCCTCATCATCGGCCTCGGCGCATTAGGAGCCTGTTTGGGCATTGGCCTCATGGGCGGCAAGTTCATTGAGGGCGCCGCTCGTCAGCCTGAACTCATCAACGAATTGCAAACCAAAATGTTCCTTTTGGCTGGTTTGATCGATGCTGCGTTCTTGATCGGCGTTGGTGTTGCAATGTTGTTTGCTTTTGCAAACCCACTGCTCGCAGTTATTAAGTAATTGTTTTGGCGTGGATGACCAACTGGTCATCCAACCGTTCTCAACAATACTGAAAGGAATATCGTGAATCTGAACGCGACCCTATTCGCGCAAATGATCGTCTTTTTTGTCTTATGGTGGGTGGTTGCACGTTTTGTGTGGCCTCCATTGGTTAAGGCATTGGACGAGCGTTCAAGCAAAATTGCCGATGGTTTGGCTGCGGCCGAGCGTGGAAAAGAAGAATTAGCACTCGCAAATAATGCGGCAGAGCAAGAGCTTTCAAGGGCACGTCAAGAAGGTGTGCAGCGTGTAGCAGAGGCTGAAAAACGTGCGCAAATGTCTGCCGACGAAATTCGCACAAATGCCCAAGCTGAAGCCGCCCGTATTATTTCTCAAGCAAAAGAAGATGCAGACCAGCAAGTTACTCGGGCGCGCGAAGTGTTACGTGCCGAAGTAGCTGTTTTAGCTGTTAAAGGTGCTGAGCAAATTTTGCGTCGGGAAGTTGACGCTAAAGCCCACGGCGCATTGCTTGATCAACTTAAGGCAGAGCTTTGATATGGCTGAATTAGCCACTATTGCACGCCCTTATGCTGAAGCACTTTTTCAAAGTGCTAAGTCTGCTGAGTTTGCCTCCATGTTGGAGCAACTCAATGAGTTAGCTCAGCTAGCTGCATTACCAGAGATTGCTGGTTTGTCTAATAATCCAAAGGTTTCTGCGGATGATTTGACTAAGCTTCTCTCTGGCATGGTGAAGACAAAGCTAGATGGAAAAGTAACGAGCTTTTTAAGTCTTGTGAATCAAAACCATCGTTTGGCAGCCGTGCCTGAAATTGCTTCTCAATTTGAAGCAATGAAGAACAAGAGCGAAGGTGCAGCAGAAGTAATGATTACCAGCGCATTCCCCATTGAGGGTTCTGCGCTAAATGATTTGTTGTCAAGTTTGAAGAAGCGCTTTGGGGGTAAAGAATTACGCCCAACTATTCAAATTGATCCAGCTTTGATTGGCGGTGTTCGCATTCAAGTTGGTGATGAGGTAATGGATAGTTCAGTTAAGGCACGATTGGCTCAAATGCAAGCAAGTCTTGGCGCATAAGTTATCCCTATTAAGAACATACGAAATAAGACCCAGGAGTAAGTAATGCAACTCAATCCTTCCGAGATCAGCGAGCTGATCAAAAGCCGAATTAGCGAATTGGGTGTTGATACCCAATCACGCAACGAGGGTACTGTTATTTCAGTGACCGACGGTATTTGCCGCGTACATGGCCTATCTGGTGTGATGCAGGGCGAGATGCTGGAGTTTCCTAACAACACCATCGGCCTTGCTTTGAACCTTGAGCGCGATTCTGTTGGTGCAGTGGTATTGGGTGAGTACACCCATATTAAAGAAGGCGACCCAGTTAAATGTACGGGTCGTATTTTAGAAGTTCCAGTTGGTCCAGAGTTGCTTGGTCGCGTTGTAAATGCGCTAGGTCAGCCCATTGATGGCAAAGGTCCAATCAATACTAAGTTAACTGACTTTATTGAAAAAGTAGCTCCAGGCGTTATCGCACGTCAATCAGTTAGTCAGCCGCTGCAAACGGGCTTAAAGGCGATTGATGCAATGGTTCCAATCGGACGTGGTCAGCGTGAGTTGATCATTGGCGATCGTCAAACCGGTAAGACAGCTGTTGCGGTTGATGCGATTATTAATCAAAAAGGTAAAGGCGTTTATTGCGTTTACGTTGCTATCGGTCAAAAGGCCTCTACGATTGCCAACGTTGTTCGTAAACTCACTGAGTTGGGCGCGATGGAATACACCGTGGTGGTTGCAGCAAGTGCTTCGGAGTCTGCAGCAATGCAGTACCTCTCTGCATATGCAGGTTGCACCATGGGCGAATACTTCCGCGATCGTGGCGAAGATGCTTTGATTGTTTATGATGACCTGACCAAGCAGGCAGTTGCTTATCGTCAAATTTCCTTATTGCTCCGCCGCCCACCAGGCCGCGAAGCTTATCCTGGCGATGTGTTCTATCTCCACTCACGCTTGCTCGAGCGTGCTGCTCGTGTAAATGCAGAGTATGTAGAGAAGTTCACCAACGGTGCAGTAAAAGGTAAGACAGGCTCTTTGACAGCACTACCAATTATTGAAACTCAGGCTGGTGACGTTTCTGCATTCGTTCCAACCAACGTGATTTCGATTACTGATGGTCAAATCTTCTTGGAAACCGACTTGTTCAATGCGGGTGTGCGCCCTGCGATTAATGCTGGTATTTCTGTTTCCCGCGTTGGTGGTGCTGCACAAACTAAGGTTATTAAGAAACTGTCCGGCGGTATTCGTACTGACTTGGCGCAGTATCGTGAATTAGCCGCATTTGCTCAATTTGCTTCTGATCTTGATGATGCAACTCGTAAGCAGCTCGAGCGCGGTAAGCGTGTTACAGAGTTGTGCAAACAGGCTCAATACAAACCTTTGCAGGTTTGGGAAATGGCCGTCTCACTTTATGCAATGAATAATGGTTATTTCGATGATCTTGAAGTGAAGCATGTATTGGCATTTGAAAAAGGCTTGCAAGATCATTTGAAATCTAAATACGCTGATTTAGTTGGCCGTATTGAAGAAACCAAAGATCTTAGCAAGGATGACGAGGCTGCTTTGCGTGCCGCAATCGAGGATTACAAGCGCTCAGCCTCCTTCTAAGAGGGCTCGCATACATCATGGCAAGCACAAAAGAGATACGATCCAAGATCAAGAGCGTGCAAAACACGCGCAAGATCACGAAGGCAATGGAAATGGTCGCTGCATCCAAGATGCGTCGCGCCCAAGAGCGCATGCGCAATGCGCGCCCATATGCTGAAAAAATTCGTGAAATTGTTGCCAATCTTTCCAAAGCTAATCCTGAGTTTCGCCCTGCTTACATGGCAACTCGTGAAGTCAAGAAGGCCGGCACCATTTTGGTTACAACAGATAAGGGCTTGTGCGGCGGTTTAAACACCAACGTCTTGCGTCTGGTTACAAACCAAGTGCGCGATTTTCAGGAAAAAAATATTGAGATTGTCTATACCGCAATTGGTTCAAAAGGCCTGCAGTTTTTGAATCGCTCAAAAGCAAAACTCATTTCTCAAACCATTCAAATTGGTGATACGCCACATTTAGATGTTTTGATTGGCGCAATTACTGCCCAGTTAGAAGCATTTGAGCGCGGCGAAATTGATGCCGTTTATTTGGCATACACCCGCTTTGTAAATGCAATGAAGCAAGAGCCTGTCTTAGAAAAGCTTTTGCCTTTGGAGCCAGCACATCTGACGCCTGAAGACAAGTCAGGACCATCTTGGGATTACATCTACGAACCTGATGCTGAGTCCATTTTGAATGGTTTATTAAAGCGTTATGTTGAAGCAATGATCTATCAAGCTGTTGCCGAAAATATGGCTTCTGAGCAATCTGCTCGCATGGTCTCAATGAAGGCTGCCTCAGATAACGCAAAGAACGTGATCGGTGAATTGCAATTGGAGTACAACAAAACACGACAAGCTGCTATTACCAAAGAGCTGTCAGAAATTGTTGGTGGAGCGGCTGCTGTTTAAGTGGTCAGCATTTAGGAATACGACAGAATTCAGGAATTAAAAGCGGAGAAATGCGATGAGTAACGGAAATATCGTGCAATGTATCGGTCCAGTGGTGGACATTCAGTTCCCACGCGACAAAATGCCAAGCATCTATGATGCGCTGACATTGGTTGATAGTGGCGAAAAGTCGTTTGCTGAAAAAGGCTTGACCTTTGAAGTTCAGCAACAAATCGGTGATGGCGTAGTGCGTGCAATTGCCATGGGTGCAAGCGATGGTTTGCGCCGCGGCATGGAAGTGAAGTCTACGGGCAAGCCAATTTCTGTTCCGGTAGGCCCAGCTACTCTTGGCCGCATCATGGACGTTTTGGGTCGCCCAATTGATGACGCGGGCCCGATTGCCACTGAAGAGCGTCGCGCTATTCATCAGCCAGCCCCGAAGTTTGATGAGCTCTCACCTTCTGTTGACTTGCTCGAAACCGGTATTAAGGTGATTGACTTGGTTTGCCCATTTGCCAAGGGCGGTAAGGTTGGCTTGTTCGGCGGTGCGGGTGTTGGTAAGACCGTGAACATGATGGAATTGATTAACAACATTGCCAAGCAACACGCTGGTTTGTCTGTGTTTGCTGGTGTAGGTGAACGTACTCGTGAGGGTAACGACTTCTACCACGAGATGAAAGAATCAAACGTTGTCGATAAAGTGGCAATGGTATTTGGTCAGATGAATGAGCCTCCAGGCAACCGTTTACGTGTTGCATTGACTGGCTTGACAATGGCCGAAGCATTTCGCGACGAAGGCCGTGATATTTTGTTCTTCGTTGATAACATCTACCGTTATACATTGGCTGGTACCGAAGTTTCGGCATTGCTTGGCCGTATGCCTTCTGCTGTGGGTTATCAGCCTACTTTGGCTGAGGAGATGGGCAAGCTGCAAGAGCGTATTACTTCAACAAAGACGGGTTCTGTTACCTCTATTCAGGCCGTTTATGTTCCTGCGGATGACTTGACCGATCCATCACCAGCGACAACCTTTTTGCACCTAGACTCCACTGTTGTGTTGTCACGTGACATTGCTGCTTTGGGTATTTACCCAGCGGTTGATCCATTGGACTCTACCAGCCGTCAGCTTGATCCACAAGTAGTTGGACAAGAGCACTATGACGTAGCTCGTGAAGTGCAGATGACATTGCAGCGTTACAAAGAATTACGCGACATCATTGCAATTTTGGGTATGGACGAATTATCACCAGAAGACAAATTGGCTGTGTCACGCGCTCGTAAGATTCAGCGTTTCTTATCGCAGCCTTTCCACGTTGCTGAAGTATTTACTGGCTCACCAGGTAAATATGTGCCATTGAAAGAAACCATCCGCGGATTCAAGATGATTTGTAGCGGTGAGTTAGATCATTTGCCAGAGCAAGCATTCTATATGGTGGGTTCAATTGATGAAGCCATCGAGAAAGCCAAGAAGCTTTAATCGAATTCATCCAGGGAAATTATGGCAAACATACATGTCGACGTAGTTAGTGCCGAGCGGTCTATTTTTAGCGGGGAAGCTAAGTTTGTTGCTCTCCCAGGCGAAAGTGGCGAGCTTGGCATCTTGCATGGCCACACGCCATTAATTACCCGTATTCGTCCTGGTTCTGTCCGCATTGAAAAGGCAGATGGAGATGAAGAGTTTGTGTTCGTTGCCGGCGGCTACTTAGAGGTTCAGCCAGATCGCGTTACTGTATTGGCCGACACTGCTATTCGTGGGCATGATCTTGATGAGGCAAAGGCACTTGAAGCTAAAAAACGTGCAGAGGAAGCTATGCATAATCGCGGCACTGAATTTGATTTAGCATTAGCCCAATCTGAATTTGCAATGGCTGCTGCACAATTAGCGGCAATTGCACGTTTTCGTCGTAAAAAATAATCCCCAGCGATCTCAATGCTCTTAAATGATCGGTTTTTAAAGGCCTGCTTGGGCGAGGCTGTTGATCAAACGCCGCTTTGGCTCATGCGTCAAGCCGGCCGGTACCTCCCTGAATACAATGCCACACGAGCTAAAGCTGGAAGTTTTTTGGCGCTTGCAAAAAATCCTGCCTACGCAACTGAAGTGACCCTTCAGCCTTTGGATCGCTATCCATTGGATGCAGCGATTTTGTTTTCCGATATTTTGACGATCCCTGATGCAATGGGATTGGGCCTCAAATTTACTGTAGGCGAAGGCCCGAGCTTTGATCACCCTCTTCGTACTGAAGAGGCAGTTAAAAAATTACGTGTAGCAGATATGGATCAGCTGCAATACGTATTTGATGCTGTGTCAGAGATTCGTAAGGCATTAATACAGAACGGTAAGCAACGCGTTCCCCTGATTGGTTTTTCTGGAAGTCCGTGGACATTGGCGTGCTACATGATTGATGGTTCTAGTTCAGATGATTTTCGTCATGCTAAAACCATGATGTTTAGTCGACCAGATTTGTTGCAACATATTTTGGATATCAACGCACAATCGGTTGCTGCTTATTTAACAGAGCAGCTTAACGCTGGCGCTCAAGCACTCATGATTTTTGATACCTGGGGCGGCATGTTGCCAGACGTCTGGTATCAGAAGATGTCTTTAGCATCCATGCAAAAAGTAATTACCTTATTGCCCCGTGAGTATGAAGGACGAAAAGTTCCTATTATCATGTTTACAAAGGGCGGTGGTATTTGGTTAAACGATATGGCACAAGCCGGTGCGGATGTCATTGCAATCGACTGGACAATGTCCCTTAGTCGTGCCCGCAAGCAATTGCTTGCCCTAAATAAGCCTTTAGCATTGCAGGGCAACCTTGACCCGCTCATCCTATTTTCTGAGCCAAGCGAGATTGCTCAGCAAGCCAGCCTTCTCCTGGAAGACTTAGCGGGTGCCCCAGCGCTCAAGCCCGGCCTTCATCCTCTAGATGGGCACGTTTTTAATTTGGGGCATGGAATCTCTCAATTCACCCCTCCTGAAAGTGTTTCTGTTTTAGCTGAAACGGTGATTAATCGCTCCAAGGCTCTTAGATCTAGGCAGTAATACAGAGTGCTTGCTAACTTCAATTCTGATAATTGCAAAAAGTTATACACAGCTAGCCCAAGAAATGATAATTCAGTGAGATTGGCAATAAATATGATCATTAACTTTCAAAAATGATCATAACCCACTGAATTTTAACAATTATTTATAAAAAGCTCGAAAAGAGTGCAAAAATGGATAGCTGGTAAATTTACTTATAAATCAGAACCATTTGATGATATCCACAGACTTATCCACAAGCTAAATAGAAAACTGAAGTAGAAAATGCCCACCCCAATCGTGGTCCAAGTAGTCATAGATAAGCCCTTAGCCCAGGGCTTTGATTACTTATGGGATGTGCAAAATCTAGGCCAAGACCCAGTTATTGGCCAAGTTGTTGAGATCCCTTTTGGGCGCTCAAGCATCATAGGGGTTATTATAAAAGTAAGTGATCACTCCGAATTAGATATCGATAAATTAAAAGAAGTGAAGGCAGTAGCACCCCTGCCACCTTTAGATCCGGCAGCACTAAGGCTCATGAATTTTGCCAGCCAGTACTACATACATGGCCTTGGAGAGACCATACTTCCCACTATTCCACAAATGTGGAAAAAGCCAATAGATTGGGAAAAAATCCCTAAAAAAATAGCGACAGCCGAAAAGAAAAAAGAAAAAAAAGATCAAGAAGGAAAAAGTGAAGGACTCATTACGGAAGCCCAATTCAATGCAGAGCAGCAGCAGGCATTAGATGCTTTACGTCATTGCACCTTAGAAAAAAAATTCAAGGCAATTTTATTACAGGGACAAACCGGTAGCGGAAAGACAGCAGTATTTTTAAATTGGCTTAGCGCAATCTTACAAGATGAAGAGGCGCAGGTATTAATTCTTGTTCCAGAAATTAATTTAACGCCACAGCTCGAACGCAGAGTGAGGGCATATTTTCCAAATAAAGTAATGGCAGTGCTTCATAGCGCAATCCCGGAGAAGCAAAGAGGACTAGCATGGTATGAGGCTATGACTGGAAAGGCTCAAATTATTTTGGGCACCCGGCTTGCTGCCCTAAGCCCGTTGCCAAATTTAAAGGCAATCGTAGTGGATGAAGAGCACGACCCATCTTATAAACAGCAAGATGGCATTCGATACTCTGCAAGAGATTTAGCTATCTGGCGCGCACATGATGTAAAGGCCCCCATACTGCTTTCATCAGCAACACCTTCCCTAGAGACATGGATGGCGGCAAAAGCCGGACGTTATGAATATATTCGTTTGGATCAGCGTGCTCAAGGAGCAAGCCTGCCCAATGTTCATTTAATTAATACACGAGATCCTCAAAATCAGTTTAGCCCTGGCGATGTTGGAAGACCCGAGGGCAAAAGTCCAATCAGCAAAAACCTTTTTCATGCCATTAGCAAAAATTTAGAGAATAAAAAACAAAGTCTCGTGTTGATCAACCGAAGAGGATATGCACCAGTATTAAGCTGCAATGCATGTGCTTGGATGTCAAAGTGTCAGCAGTGCAGTTCATATATGGTGATGCATAAGGCGGGCGCGCTGAGTAGGAAGTCGGCGCTAAGCTGCCATCACTGTGGCCTGGTTAAGTCTATCCCAGAGCATTGTCCTGACTGTGGCAATGCCGACCTAAAGGCCTTGGGTCAAGGTACGCAAAAAATTGAGGATTCTATTGAAGTATTGTGGCCAAAAGCACGAGTGTTAAGGATAGATACCGATTCCAGCAAAAAGAGCAAAGGTGCAGAAGAGCTGTTTCAGGAAATTCATGCTGGTAATGTAGATTTAGTCGTGGGAACGCAAATGATTGCCAAAGGCCACGACTATCAAAATATTGGTTTAGTCGCCGTATTGGATGCAGATAGCAGATTATTCTCACAAGACTTTCGGGCGCCTGAAAGATTATTTGCACAATTAGTTCAGGTCGCCGGCCGCGCAGGAAGGGCAGGAACTGAGGGGCAGGCTGGTGGCGACATTTATATTGAAACCCAATATCCAGAGGCTGCAGTGTTTCAATATTTGCTACGTCATGATGTGGATGGTTTTCTGTCGCATACCGCTAATGAAAGAGATGAGGCCAAATTACCGCCTTTTTCATATCAAGCTTTGGTACATGCAGAAGCAAAAAATCTTGAGAAAGCAATACAGTACTTAGGTGCATTGAAGGGCCGCTTAATGAGCAAAGGCCTTGTAGGTAAGGGTCTCAAGGTCTATGATCCGGTACCCAAAGCGGTCATGCGGGTAGCAGGTACAGAGCGCGCTCAACTTGTTATTGAGTCAGGTGATCGAAGACAACTTCAAGAAATATTAGAGGGAATCGATCAAGATTTGCGCAGCCACTCTCAGGGGCGAATCAGTAAGGGTGAAAATATTCGCTGGTTGATTGAGCGTGACCCCATTTCGATTTAATAAATTGATCTTTAGGCGCCCGCGTTAGCGTTGTACTGATCAAGGCCCATTAATTGTTTTAGTTCTGCTAAGAGCGCTTCTTCAGAATAGGGCTTAATTTTAAAAAGCCAAACTTCATATGGTTTTTCATTAACCAATTCTGGGGTGGTTTCTAGCTCTTCGTTGAGGGCAACAATCTCGCCGCTCACTGGCGCATGAATATCGCTTGCTGCCTTCACAGACTCGATGACCGCTATTGCCTCGCCCTGCTTAACTTGCTGTCCAATTTTGGGCGATTGAAAGAACATCACATCTCCCAGAGCTTCTTGAGCGTGATTGCTAACGCCAACCCATACCAAACCATCAGCCTCAAGATCGGCCCATTCGTGAGTTTCTGCAAATTTAAAAGTATCTTGGGTGTTCATTGTTTATCCTCTGGGAATATTTTATGCTCGGCCGCAAGTTGATTGATGCCATTAAGAAAAAGCCATGGCTGCTCAGTGATGATGTGCAATTTGTACCTGGACATCGCTCCACGTCTAATACGGCGTAGAACGCAAAATAAATTCTCCAAAGAATTTAAAGCAGCGAAACTATCAGCTAGGGTTTTGCAGAGCCAGTACGGTGCGTACGGTTATATAAACAGCTTGCGCAAATCCAACGTTGCTTGCGATTGCTTGTAGGAATCCATGTTCCGCCTTCTAGTCGCTTTTCGCGACTGCAAGAAGAGCAAAATTTAAGGCTCTGGGAGGTATCTTGGGTAGCAGCAGGAGTCGAAGTAGTCATGGGTAATCCGGGTAAGGCAAATCTTATACAGA
>Ga0164294_10000224_pt1 | contig 54840 bp, 54 predicted proteins | sample GEODES005metaG_FD_111479 | JGI IMG/M metagenome (GOLD analysis project Ga0164294, IMG submission 111479) | Oligotrophic lake water microbial communities from Sparkling Lake, Wisconsin, USA - GEODES005 metaG | ecosystem: Environmental > Aquatic > Freshwater > Lake | place: USA: Sparkling Lake... | reverse complement strand
CTTCGTGCTGATGAACGAAGGCGGCGTGATCGACTATCACCCCGGCAGCGCCGACTGGACCTATTGGCTCTCCGGCTCCCCCGTCGCGCTGGGCGCGCTCGGCGCGGTGCTGGCGGTGCTGACCGGCATCTATGCCTGGGCGACGATCGCCTTCGGCATCCGCTTCTCGAACCTCACCCACCGCGGCATCCTCACGCACGGGCCCTACGCCTTCAGCCGCCACCCGGCCTATCTGTCGAAGAACCTATTCTGGTGGCTCTCGGGCCTGCCCTTCCTCGCGACCACCACCTGGACCGAGGGCCTGCGCAACGCCGCGATCATGGGCGTAGTGAGCGGCGTCTATTACTGGCGTGCGCGCACCGAGGAACTGCACCTCGGCAGCGACCCGGACTATCAGGAATACAGCGCCTGGATGCAGCGCAACGCCCCGGTGCCGCGCTTCTTCCAATGGGTCGGCAGCAAGCTGCGCCCGGCCTAACCTTCTTCGTCATGCTGAACTTGTTTCAGCATCCAACGCGCCTCAGAGGATATCGCTCGTGGAGGTTTGGACCCTGAAACAAGTTCAGGGTGACGGTTGGTATTTTCGGGACGGGCTCACCAGTCCCCCGCAGCCCCCATCCACAGCGCCACCGCCGCCGCCGCCGCCGTTTCCGCCCGCAGGATCCGCGGCCCCAGCGCAATACCGATCGCCCGGGGATGCGCCTTGATCGCCTCGCGCTCGCTATCGTCGAACCCGCCTTCGGGACCGACCAGGATCGCCGCCGGCCCCGGGTGCGCGCGCATCGCCTCGATCGCGTTCACCCCGCCCGCTTCATCGGCGAAGAACAGGGTCCGCCCCTCGGGCCAGTCGCGCAGCAGCTTCGGCAGCTTCACCACTTCGTCGAGCTGCGGCAATGCCGTCCGCCCGCATTGCTCGGCCGCCTCGATCATGTGCGTCCGCAGCCGCTCGAGGTTGAGCTTGTCGACCACGCTGCGCCGGGTCAGCACCGGCACCAGCCGGTCAACGCCCAGCTCGCAGGCCTTCTCCGCGATCCAGTCGATCCGCCCCTTCTTGATCGGCGCCGCGCACAGCCACAGGTCGGGCACCGGCTCGCGTGGACGCAGCTGGTCGGTCACTTCGAGGATCAGGTCGCGCTTGCCGATCACCCGGGCGACGCCGGCCCATTCGCCGGTCCTGTCGTCGAACAGCTTGATCGCCTCGCCCAGCTTAATCCGCATCACCGAGATCAGGTAATGCGCCTGCGGGCCGTCGATCCGGATCTCGCCGGGCGAGAGTTCGGTATCGACGAACAGGCGCGGAGCGGATTGGGGCGGCCAGGCGGGCGTAGCGGGCATGCGCCTGCTCTAGCGTCAGCGCCGCCCCGTCGTCACTCCCTCAAAGCGCATGGGCCCAAAGCCGGCGGGCGCATGCTCACTGGCCGGCATCGCCACCATAGTCGCGCCGGCGCCCGCCACCCGCATGGTCCTTCTTGCGCGCCCTGGCGCTCGGCTTGTCCAGCTTGGGCAGCTCGCTCTTCATAAGCTTGCCGTCGCCATTAGTGTCGAGCAGCGCGAAGCGCTTGTCGGCGGCGATGCGGAACTCGCGCGCATCCACGCCGCGGTTGAAGTTGGTGTCGGCCACCGCCACCGGCTCTGGATAGTCGAAATAGCCGTAGCGCGCTGCGCCCTGCGCGACATAGTTCATCTTCTTCGGCATGTCCGCGGTGCCGGAGCCGACCGAGTCCATTTCCGGCGCGTCGCCGGTGTAGGTGCCTACGCGGATCATCGGCGCCAGCACCGTCTCGTAATATTCGAGGTCGTCGGGGTCGATCTCGCCGTCCTTGCCGCGGTCGAGCACCGCGAACCAGCGTGCCGCATCGGCTTCCATCTCGTCCTGGGTCAGCACGCCGTCATGGTTCTTGTCGGCCTGATCGAACCAGAGATTGGGCGCATCGGGGCCGCGGAACGGCTCGCCCATCGGGCTGATGAAGAAATTGGGCGGGCCATCGGCCAGGGCAGGCGTGGCGATCGCCGCAAGCGTCAGGCTGGCGAGGAGAAGGCGCATCGGATGTTTCCGCAAGGTGAGGGATCCCACCTCTGCCCTGCGCCCCGATTGTCGCAAAATTATGCCCGATTGTTGCGGGCTTGATCTTTGCGCGCCGGGCGGGGAGGACGGGCCATGGCCGAAGCGCAGCAGATCGTTCCCGATACCGAGCATCGCGGGCTGGTGGGCCTGCTTCCCGCCGCCGCACGCCCCTATGCCCTGCTCGCCCGTTTCGACCGGCCGATCGGCTGGTGGCTGCTGTTCTGGCCCGGCGCCTGGGCCGTCGCCTTGTCGAAGGGCGCGGTCGAGCGCTGGGACCTGCTCCTGTGGCTGCTGCTCGGCAGCATCGCGATGCGCGGCGCCGGCTGTGTATTCAACGACATCGTCGACCGCGACCTCGATCGCCAGGTCGCGCGCACCCGCAGCCGCCCGGTCGCGAGCGGCGCAGTCTCGGTGAAGGCCGCCGCGATCTGGCTCGCCATGCTTTGCCTGGTCGGGCTGGTCGTCTGGTTCCAGCTCCACTGGCCGGCGCGCATCGTCGCGCTGGTGAGCATCGCGCCGGTCGCCGCCTATCCCTTCATGAAGCGGATCACCTGGTGGCCCCAGGCCTGGCTCGGGCTGGTCTTTTCCTGGGCGGCGCTGGTCGGCTGGATCGAGATCGGCAGCCAGCCGCTGCTGCCGCTCGCCTTGCTCTATGCCGGCTGCATCGCCTGGGTGATCGGGTACGACACGATCTACGCGGTGCAGGATATCGAGGACGATGCGCTGGTCGGCGTCCGCTCCTCGGCGCGGGCGATGGGCCGCCATGTCCAGGGCGGCGTCGCGCTGTTCTACCTCGCCGCGCTCGGCTGCTGGGCCGCGGCGATCTGGCAGATGCGCCCTGATCTGCTTGCGCTGGCCACGCTGCTGCCGATGGCGCTTCACCTGCTCTGGCAGGTCGCGACGCTCAATGCGAAGGACGGCGCCAGCGCGCTCATCCGCTTCCGTTCGAACCGCAATGCCGGGCTGCTGATGTTCGCCGCCTGCTTCGTCGTGGGCCAGACACTTTGACGCCTGCCGCTTTGACCTTCGGCGCCCGGCTCCCTAAGTCCCAGCGATGCTGACCATTTCCGAAGCCTGTGAACGCGCCGCCGATGTCGTCGCGCGGGCGCGCGCCGCGGGCGCCGATGCCGCCGATGCCGTGTTCGCTGCCGACAGTTCGCAATCGGTCTCGGTGCGGATGGGCGCGCTCGAGGATGTCGAGCGCTCGGAGAGCGAGGAGCTCGGCCTGCGCGTCTTCGTTGGCAGCCGCTCGGCCAGCGTCTCCACCTCGGACCTGAGCTCGGCGGCGCTCGACATGCTCGTCGAGCGCGTCGTCGCGATGGCGAAGGAAGCGCCCGAGGACAAATGGGCCGGCCTCGCCCCCGAAGCGCGGCTGCTCCACGGCCAGCCGCCGATGCTCGATCTCGACGACGGCGCCCGGGTCGATCCGTCCAGCCTCAAGGCTGTCGCGCTGATCGCCGAGGAAGCGGCGCGCGGCGTCGCCGGCGTCACCAACAGCGAAGGCGCCAGTGCCGGCGCCAGCCGTTCGGTGATGACGCTCGCGACCAGCCACGGCTTCACCGGCGGCTATGCCCAGACTAGCCACGGCATCTCGGCCAGCGTGCTCGCCGGTTCGGGCGGCAATATGGAGCGCGACTATGCGCACCATTCGGCCCGCCATGCCGCATCGCTGGAGTCGCCCGAATCGATTGGCCGGCTCGCGGGCGAGCGCGCGGTCGCCCGGCTCGATCCCGCCAGGATCCCCAGCGGCGCGATGCCGGTCGTCTTCGATCGCCGCGTCTCGGCCGGGCTGATCGGCCATTTCCTCGGCGCGATCAGCGGCTCGGCGATCACTCGCAAGACCAGCTTCCTGCTCGACCGCCTCGGCCAGCAGGTCTTCGCCAGGGGCGTGACCATCTGCGACGATCCGCACCGTCCGCGCGGTCTCCGCTCGCGCCCCTTCGATGGCGAGGGGCTGCCGGTCCAGCCGGTCAAGCTGGTCGATGCCGGCCTGCTCGAGACCTGGCTGCTCGACAGCGCCTCGGCCCGCCAGCTCGGCCTCGAGCCGACCGGCCATGCCGCGCGCGGCATCGGCGGCGCGCCGGGCGTGGCGCCGTCCAACCTGTTCATGGAAGCCGGGCACATCCCCGCCGAGACGCTGGTCGGCGAGATCGACTATGGCATCCTCGTCACCGAGCTGATCGGCCAGGGCGTCAACGGCGTTACCGGCGACTATAGCCGCGGCGCCGCCGGTTTCCTGATCGAGAAGGGTGAGATCACCCGTCCGGTCTCCGAGATCACGATCGCGAGCAACCTCAAGGATATGTTCCTGGCAATGACCCCGGCGAGCGATCTTGAGTTCCGCTACGGGATCAACGCGCCCACGATCCGCATCGACGGGATGACCATCGCCGGTGCCTGAGCCTGGCCTCGCCTCCCGGGTCGCGGCGATCGCCGCAGAGGCTGGACGGCTGGCGATGGCGCGCTGGGATACCGACTTCAAGCGCTGGGAAAAGGTACCGGGCAGCCCGGTCTGCGACGTCGATCTCGAAGTCGATGCGTTGCTCCGTCAGCGGCTCGAAGCACTGCTCCCCGATGCCGGCTGGCTCTCGGAAGAGACTGCCGACAATCCCGATCGGCTCGCGCATCGCCGCATCTGGGTGGTCGATCCGATCGACGGCACCCGCGACTATCTGCGCGGCCGCCCGGGCTGGGCGGTGTCGATTGCGCTGGTCGAGGACGGCCAGCCGGTGATCGGCGTGCTCGATGCCCCGGCGCGCGGCGAAGTCTGGGCTGCCGAGGCCGGGCAGGGCGCCTTCCGCAATGGCCGGCGCCTCGCCGTCATGCCGCGCGACACGCTGGCCGGGTCGCGCGTGCCGGCGGACCAGCTGCCCAGGGTCGACGCCGATCTCGTCATGGTCCCCAAGCCCAATTCGATCGCACTGCGCATCGCGCTGGTCGCGGCGGGCGAGGCCGATCTGGTCGCGACGATCCGCTGGGGCAATGAATGGGATGTCGCCGCCGCGGTGCTGGTCGCGCGCGAGGCCGGCGCCGCGATCACCGACGCGCTCGGCCAGCCGCTTGGCTTCAACACCCCCAGCGCGCAGGCGCTCGGCGTCCTCGCCACCGCGCCGGGGATCCATGATGCCGCGGTCGAGCGCCTCGCCGGCCGCGCCCGCGACGTGCTGCGCGCTTAGCGCACCGCCACCGCGATCAGCGCGGTTGACGGGATCGGCAGGATCGACTGGTCGCCCACCATTCGCCGCACCTCGGCAACCACTTCCACCCGCTGGTCCTCGTCGAGCGCCACCCAGTCGGGGCTCATCCCGAACAGGTTGTCGGGCGTGTCGAGCTGCGCCACGTCCAGCTCGAAGTCATGCACCACCACGTCGATCTCCGGCGCCTGGAAGCCGGCATCGACCATCGCCGCCGACAGCCATTCGGGATCGCCGAGCGCCACCGCACCCTCGGGCAACTTGGTCTTGCCGTCGAGCTTGGGGAACAGGCGCCGGCGGATCTGCGAGAGCAGCAGGAAGGTCGCAGCACCTTCGCTCTGCCAGGTGGCGAGCACGCCCTTGCCGCCCGGCTTGGTCACCCGCGCCATCTCGGCCAGGCCCTTGCGCCAGTCGGGGAACATGATGACGCCGAATACCGAGAAGCTGATGTCGAAGCTGGCGTCGGGCAGGTCGAGCGCCTGGCCGTCCATCACCTCGGCATCGACATTGGGAAGCTTTGCCGCAGCGATCCGCGCGACCATGCCGGCCGAGAAATCGGTGGCGAGGACATAGGCTCCGCTCCGTGCCGCCGCCAGCGCCAGCGCGCCGGTGCCCGCCGCCACGTCGAGCACGTGCATCCCCGGCGTCAGCGTCACCCGGGCCAGCGCTTCCTCGGCGAATTGCGCGGTGAAGGGGTGGGCGGTCCGCTCGTAATTGGCCGCGGCATCGTCCCAGTGGCCGGGATTCTCGTGCTTCTTTTCGGTCATTGGCCAGTCTCCACGAATCATGTAACATCATAAGTATCTTGAAATGACTCGCTTGCCAATCCTGCTGGGCGGTCCGAGGAAAGTTCGATGCGAAAGGACAGCCGCCTCTCCCGGATGCTCCATGTGCTGCTCCACATGGCGCGGCACGACGGGCCGATGACGTCGGAGCACATCGCCAAGATGCTGCAGACCAACCCGGTGGTGGTGCGCCGGACGATGGCCGGGCTGCGCGACGCCGGTTATGTCCGCTCGGGCAAGGGCCATGGCGGCGGCTGGGCGCTCGCGGCGGACCTGGAGACAGTGACGCTGCTCGACATCCACCGCGCGGTCGGCGGCCCGAGCCTGTTCGCGATCGGCGCCGAGCATGACAACCCTGCCTGCGCGGTCGAGCAGGTGGTCAACGAAGCGCTGGAAGACGCGCTGCGCGAGGCGGAGGCGCTATTGGTCGCCCGGTTGGGGGCGGTGACCCTGGCCGAGCTGGCCCGCGGCTTCGACGCCCGCTGTATCGCCGGCGGCTGGCCGCACCCCGCCTAGTGGTAGAACAGCGAGAGCAGAAGGATGAAGGCCCCGAGGGCGAGGCACGACAATGTTCCGGCGAGTGACACAAGACCCCATATACCGGAAGTCGTATCGGCGCGCCTGAAGTCACGGATCGTGTTGCGGACGCAATAGCTGGCGCTGACGACGAGCAGCGCCATCGAGATCAGTATCCATTCAGGCATGGGCGTCCGCGATCACCCCTCGTCACCCTGATACTTGATCTGCAGGAAGCGGCCGCGCGTTGCGAGATTGTCGAGGTCGCCCTGCGCCAGCTGCGCGGTCATCTCGGCGATCTCATCGTCGATCAGCTGCAGGCCCTGCGCCAGCTGCTGGTCGGGGGTCAGGCCGTTGCGCTCCACCCGGCGCAGCGGCTCGGGAACGCGGGCATAGCCCTTGACCAGCTCAGGCAGCTGCTCGCCGATCAGCTTGCGCACTTCGGTCGCCGCCGGGCTGTTCTCGTCGAGCGTCGCGAGTTGCGGCGTCAGCGTCTCGAGCTTCACCCCGATCGAATCAACCAGCCCGCGCACCGGCGACGGCAAGGCGGGGCGCTGGGTGTCGAGCCAGCGCTCGGTCGAGCGCGGCAGCGCCTTGAGCGGGATCTCGGCCAGCTTCTCGACATTGACCGGCGTGCTCGCCGGCATCACCGCGAAGACCATCGTCGCCGCGATCAGCAGCACCGCGACCAGCAGCGCGCCCATCATGCCGAGCGGGGCCACCGCCAGCGCGAAGACGATCGCGCCGACGATGATCGCACCGTCCGCGGCCGCGATCCGGCCGAGGCGGCGGACCACCTCGGCTTCGCGGTGCTGGCGGTTGCGCGCAGACACCGCCACATCGGTGCGGGTGCGCACGCGATTGAGCGTGTCCCCGATCCGGCTCAGTTCACGATCGACGTCGGTGGGCACGGTTTACATCGCCTCCAGCTTGAACGTCTCCACCCCGCCCGAGACCTGGTTCTGCGCGGCGCCCTCGGCCCGCGCGATATAGCCCTTCGACTTCTCGACTTCGTTCGAGAGCGTGTTGACCGTGGTCTTCATGCTGTCGAGCGCCTTCACCTTGAAGGTGTCGATCGCGTCCATCGTGTCATAGATGTTCTGGAAGGCGCGCTGCAGTGTCTCGACCGGGATCGTCGAGTTCGCCGCCTGCTCGTGGATCGCCGCCGACTGGCTCTTGAGCAGCGCGCCGGTCGAATCGATCAGCCCCGCCGTGGTCGAGTTCAGCGCGGTGATCTGGTCGAGCACCAGCTTCTGGTTGGTCAGCGCCTGCGCCACGGTCACCGCGGTGCGCAGCGCCGAGACGGTGGTGGTCGAAGCGCGATCGACGCCCTTCACCAGCTCGACATTGTTCTTCTTGACCAGGTCGAGCGCGAGATAGCCCTGCACCGTCACCGCCATCTGGGTGAGCAGGTCGGTAGTGCGCTGGCGGACATAGAAGAGCGCGGTCTCGCGCAGTGCCTTGGCCTTGGCCGGATCGCTGTGGTCGAGCTCGTTGGCCTTGTCCTCGATCTTCGCGTCCATTGCCTTGGACAAGTAGATCATCTGCTCGAGCCGGCCCATCGCCGCCCACAGGTTCGTCCGCTCGGTATCGATCGCGGCATTGTCCATCAGCAGCTCGTCCTTGCCGTTGGCCAGGCTCTTGAGGATGCCGTTGATGTGCGTCTGCGACGACTGGTACTTGCGGAAATATTGCTGCATCCCGCCGCCGAACAGCTTGGAGAGGAAGCCGCCGCCCCCGCCGATCAGCTTGCCGTTCTGGCTGGGATCGAGCTCCTCGACCTTCTTGCGCAGCGCGAGCAGGTCGGCGCCGACGCCGTCATTGCCCATCGCCTTGACCGGGCGATCGAGGAAGCGGTTGGACTGGCCGGCCGCGTCGCGGATCTCCTTCTGGCCCATCGCCGCGATTGCATCGACGCGCTTGCCGAACTCGGGCGAGTTGACGTCCTGCGCGACGAGATCGTCGATGAAGCCGTCGACCCGCGCTTCCAGCTCGGTCTTCTTGGTGTCCTCCACCGGCACCAGCCCGGCCGCCTTTTCGGGCGCCACGACCTTCACCGGCTCGGGCGGGGTCAGCACCAGATCCTGCTCGGCAACCAGAGTCTCGCTCGCCATTCTCACGTCTCCAAAACCGTTCGGCCCCAGCATAGGGTCATCCGCACGGCGTTCCAACTGTGTCGTTTATGTAATACACCCAGGCGCTTCCGCCAAGGGTCAGCGGCTTTCGGTCTTCACTTCGCTCGCCCGGTAGATCTGCTCGCCGTCGCGCAGCACCGTCAGGCGGCACCCGTTCTGCGGCGCGCTTTCGCCCGCGCAGAAGCGCGCGCCTTCGCCGGCGCCGGTGGGGTTCTCGGCGCTCTCGCCCTTGGCAGCGGTCAGCCGCACCGGCTCGCCCGATCCCGCGACCAGCACATGGCAGCTGCCGCTGGTCGATTCGCGGCACTGGAGCAGCAGCTTGCCGCTGGCGAAATCGGCGTTGAGCACCAGATTGACTTCGCGCTTCTCGGTCTTGCCCGAGCAGCCGGCGAGCAGCGCCAGCGCCGCCAGCGCCATTCCCTTGTTCATTGCTATATCCTTTGCCGGCCGCCGATGCGGTTCGTTCTGATAGGCCGGGGAGGAGCCATGGGAAAGCCGGCGCGAAACTAGCGCGCGGTGAACGCACCGAATGCCAGCCATCCGGTGCCCGATGCCTGGACCGCATAATGCTGGCCGGGCTTGAGCTTGAGGTCGGGCGGCGTGCCGTCGGCCTGGGAAAACCCCTGCGGAACCCTGGCGAACTCGACGCTGGAGAGGCAGCCTTCCTGGCCGCCGGCGATCTGCCACAAGGGCGGGCCGCCCTTGGGCTCGCCTTCATAGACTTCGAGGTTGCGGATGCAGGCCGGCTTGTCGCTCGAACTCCGCGAAAGGGCGAAGGTCGCGCGCCCGTCCTTCTGGTCGATCCGGATGTCCGCGCCTTGCTGGCAGGCTGCCAGGACGAAGCTGAAAAGGGCGAGAATCAGCATCCGCTCACTGCGCATAGATGCCGGTGCCCTTCAGCTTCGCGCGCAACCTGTCGGCCAGCGTGCGATTCTGCGGCACGTTCAACGCCCGCCGCGCCGAGCCGAATTCGCCGACGATCTGCGCCTGGCCTTCCAGCGTCTCGTGGAACCAGTCGTTGTTGCGCGAGCCATAATCGTAGAGCTTGTCGGGATCATAGTCGTGCGCCTTGAGCTCGGACGCGTAGCGGGAGCCGAACCGGGCAAAGCCCAGGGTCGCGTACTGCACGACATGGGTATATTCGTGGAGCAGCATCTCGATCCCGCGCAGCGATTTCGAAAGGTCGCCGTGGGTGAGATATTTCAGGTCCGACTTGATGTAGATGGTGTTGCCCAGGGTGATTGCAGGATTGCCCTTGCGGAAGGCGATTGCCGCCCAGGCCGAAAGCCCCGCGCCTTTCACGATCCGCACATCGGCCGAATTGACCCGGCCACCCCAGGCTTCCTGCACCAGCTGCGTCTCGACGCGGGTCAGCCGCCGGGCGTGCCAGCCGCGGTCCAGGTCGAGGATCCAGTTTGCCGTGGCATGCGGCAGCTTGCCGAGCGTGGTCATGAAGTCCTGAAGCGCTGCGAGGAAATAGCCGCGTACCGCGCCTGCCGCGGAAGCCGCGGCGGAGCTGCCCGCCGCGATGATCCCTTCGATCAGCTGATTCTCCACCCGATTGAGCAGCCGGCGGGCTATTGCGCGCGGATCGGGCAGGAGCGGATCGGGGATCATTCCGGCAGAACGCTGGAGCAACCGTTACGCTCCCATCGCTCTTGCGAAAAAATGCAGGCTGGGAGCCCGGCTCAACCGGCGTCGCGGCCGGCCTTCAGCGTCCGGCCCCACCAGCTCAGCTCGTCGAACAGATGGCCGAGGCGGCTGTTCTCGCGGTCGTCGGCGTTGAAGCGGTCGCCTTCGCGCCGCGCCCAGATGCCCTGCAGGTGCAGCGCGCCTTCCAGCGGGGTCATCTGCAGCTCGCGCGAGACCATGGTGAGCTGCTCCACGGATCGCGCGCCGCCCATGCCGCCATAGGCGACAAAGCCCACCGGCTTGCGGTTCCACTCGGCATAGACGGTGTCGAGCGCGTTCTTGAGCACTGCGGGGATGCCGTGGTTGTACTCGGGGGCGATCAGGATGAAGCCGTCGGCGCTCGCCACCTTCTCGCCCCAGGCGATCTGCTTGGCATCGGTATAGCCGCCCGCCGCCGGCGGCTTGGCGTGGTGGTAGAAGGGCAGGTCCCACACTTTCATGTCGATCAGCTCGCAGTCGAACGCGTCGCGCTCCGCCGCCTGCTCGATCACCCAGTTGCCGATCGGCTCGGCCATCCGCCCCTCGCGGACGCTGCCCAGGATGACGAGGATCTTCAGCGGTTCGGCCATGTTCTTCCCTTCAATGCGTGGGCGCTGTCCTACAGCGCCGATTTGTGGTTCAGAATGGCCGATGACGGGAATCGCTCCAATTACCCTTTTGGTGGCCGGCGCCGGCACACCTCCGGCGGCTGGGGCCTGCACGCGTGGATCTCGCGACCTTTGTGGCTTTCCACGCCCGCACACATGTAAAGCGATTCAACGGATTCAACATTTTGGTTCGCAAGACCCGTCGAATCACCGGGCTTCCCGCAACGCACAAATTGCTGTACGGGCCCGCCAACTTATTTCCAGGAAAGCACCATGAACCTCCGCAACGTGGCGATCATCGCACACGTCGACCACGGCAAGACCACGCTCGTCGACCAGCTCTTCCGTCAGTCCGGCACCTTCCGCGACAACCAGCGCGTCGAAGAGCGCGCGATGGACTCGAACGACCTCGAAAAGGAGCGCGGCATCACCATTCTGGCGAAGCCGACCTCGGTCGAGTGGGAAGGCACGCGCATCAACATCGTCGATACGCCGGGCCACGCCGATTTCGGCGGCGAGGTGGAGCGCATCCTCTCGATGGTCGACGGCGTGATCCTGCTCGTCGACTCGTCGGAAGGCGCGATGCCGCAGACCAAGTTCGTGACCGGCAAGGCGCTGAAGCTCGGTCTGCGTCCGATCGTCGTCGTCAACAAGATCGACCGTCCGGACGAGCGCATCCAGGAAGTGCTCGACGAAGTGTTCGACTTGTTCGTGTCGCTCGACGCGACCGACGAGCAGCTCGATTTCCCGGTGCTCTACGCTTCGGGCCGCAATGGCTATGCCAATGAGGATTCGTCGCTGCGCGAGGGCACGCTGCGCCCGCTGTTCCAGAAGATCGTCGATCACGTGCCGCCGCCGTCGCTCGAAGTCGAAGCGCCGTTCACCTTCCTGGTGACGCTGCTCGACCGCGACAATTTCCTCGGCCGCATCCTCACCGGCCGCGTCCAGTCGGGCAAGGTCAAGGTCAACCAGCCGATCCACGCGCTGGACATGAACGGCAAGGTGATCGAGACCGGCCGCGCCTCGAAGATCATGACCTTCCAGGGTCTCGAGCGCGTCCCGACCGACGAAGCCAAGGCAGGCGACATCATCTCGCTCGCCGGCCTCACCGTCGCCACCGTGTCGAACACCATCGCCGACACTACGGTCAGCGAAGCGATCCAGGCCCAGCCGATCGATCCGCCGACGCTGTCGATGCGCTTCGCCGTCAACGACTCGCCGATGGCGGGCCGTGAAGGTTCGAAGGTCACCAGCCGCATGATCCGCGACCGTCTCGAGCGTGAAGCCGAGTCGAACGTCGCGATCAAGGTCACCGAAAGCGATGACCGCGACAGCTTCGAAGTCGCCGGCCGCGGCGAGCTTCAGCTCGGCGTGCTGATCGAGACGATGCGCCGCGAGGGCTTCGAACTCGGCATCAGCCGTCCGCGCGTGCTGTTCGGCGAGGACGAGGATGGCAAGAAGACCGAGCCGTACGAGACCGTCGTGATCGACGTCGATGACGAATTCTCGGGCACGGTCGTCGACAAGATGAACCAGCGCAAGGGCGAGATGACGGACATGCGTCCGTCGGGTGGCGGCAAGACCCGCATCACCTTCTCGGCGCCCTCGCGCGGCCTGATCGGCTATCACGGCGAGTTCCTGTCGGACACCCGCGGCACCGGCATCATGAACCGCCTGTTCGAGAAGTATGGCCCCCACAAGGGCAACATCGAAGGCCGCAAGAACGGCGTGCTGATCTCGAACGGCAATGGCGAAGCGCAGAGCTACGCCCTGGGCCCGCTCGAAGAGCGCGGCATCCTGTTCGTCGGCCATGGCGAGGCACTCTACGAGGGCATGATCGTCGGCGAGAACGCCAAGACGGATGACCTCGAGGTCAACCCGATGAAGGCGAAGCAGCTCACCAACTTCCGCGCCTCGGGTGGCAAGGACGACGCCGTCCGCCTCACCCCGCCGAAGAAGATGACGCTCGAGCAGGCAATCGCCTATATCGATGACGACGAGATGGTCGAAGTCACCCCGACCAAGATCCGCCTCCGCAAGCGCCACCTCGATCCGCACGAGCGCAAGAAGGCGAGCCGTGCGAAGAGCGCTGCCTAAGCCTCTTTCCTACAGGCATTGATCTGTGATTAGCTCCGCCCGGTCCCCAGTGGATCGGGCGGAGTTTTTTATGCGCCCACGCTTCCGCTGGACGCGAAGGGGTTGGGAAAACCGCGATGGAATTGCTGCTTCGGCCGTGGAAGCTCTATGCCGATTCCTCGGGACGCTCGCGCCGCGCGGAATTCTGGCTCTTCTATCTGGTCAAATATGGCCCGCTGCTGTTGCTGGGTGTGTTCATGGCCGCTTTCGATCCCGGGGAGGTGGAGCCTCCGCGCTCGGTAAGCGCCACGGCAGTCGTGCTCGGGGCCTGGCTGCTGGTCACGCTGGTGCCGTCGGTTGTGCTACTCGCCCGCCGGCTGCATGATTTCGACGCCAGCGGCAAATGGGTACTCGCCACCTTCATTCCCTATCTCGGCTTCCTCGCGGTAGCCATCATCGGGCTGATCCCGGGCAATAAGGGCGAGAATGACAGGGGCGAGGATCTCCGCGCGCTTGATCCGAATGCGATGGCCGAAATCTTCGAATGACGGCGGCGCGACCTGCCGGGGGGCTTTCCTACAGGCGGCTTTCCATGTTTAGCTCCGTCTTGTCCCAGTAGATCGGGCGGAGTCTCCTATGCTGCTTATGGTGCTGGCGCTGGTCGCCGCGCAGGACGTTCCGGGCACGCAGAATGCCCCGAAACAGGCGGCGGACGGCACGCAGAGCTGGTCGGTGCTTGCCGATCCCTGTCCCTCGCCGCTCGGTCGCAAGCCGGAGGAGATCCTGGTTTGCGCCAAGGGCGCGCAGCCCGATCCCCGCCTGCCGCTGCCGGCCGAGCGCGGCCCGCGGGACCGTCCGATGCCGAGCAACCCGGAGGTCACCGGCATCGGCGCGCTCAACGCTTCGATCGCGCCCTGCGCGACCCGGTCCGAGGGGTGCACCACCGGCATCAACATCTTCGGCATGGGCACCGCCCTGATCCGCGGCATCGGAAAGGTGGTCGATCCGGACAGTTGCTGCGAGGAGCCGGGCGAGGCGACCAACCCGATCAAGCTGGTCGGCGATGCCATTGGCGGGGTCGGCCGGGCGTTCCGGAAGAAGCCCGACAAGACCGGCCGCGTCGCCATCGATCTCAATAATCTCCCGCCGCCTGAACCTGCCAGGCTGCGCGACCTCGAAGTCTATCTGCCGCTGCCCTGATTGCTCTTGGCACCGGTGTCATCTAGCTTCCGGCAAACAGATTCGGGAGGGATTGGATGCGTGGGATGATGCTCGCCGGGCTTGGCCTGCTCCTGTCGGCCGGAGCGGCGCACGCCCAGACCGCGCCGCAGGAGCGCCCGCCCGCGGTCCCGATCAAGGCGTCGAAGATCATCCTGGTCGGCGATTCGACCACGCAGGTCCTGTCGGGCTGGGGCGGCAGCTTCTGCGCCTATCACGTCACCAGCTTCGCTGCCTGCGTGAACCTCGCCCGCGGCGGTCGCAGCACCTACAGCTACCGGGCCGAGGGTAGCTGGGACCTGGCGCTGGCCGAGATGAAGACGCCGGGTTTCGTGAAGACCTGGGTGCTGATCCAGTTCGGTCATAACGACCAGCCGGGCAAGCCGGGCCGCTCGACCGATCTCGCCACCGAATTTCCCGCCAACCTCAGGCGCTATGTGCAGGAGGTCCGTGCCGCCGGCGCCGAGCCGGTCCTGCTCACCCCGCTCACCCGTCGCCAGTTCAAGCAGGGCAAGCTCGACCGCGACCTGGATGCCTGGGCCGATGCGATCCGCAAAGTCGCGGCGGAGATGAACGTGCCGCTGGTCGATCTCAACAAGCGCAGCGCCGATGCGGTGGAGGCGCTGGGGCCGTCCATGGCGAACCGCTTCGCCCAGGCGGCGCCGGCCCGCGAAGTCTCGGCGGCGGCGCTTGCGGGCACGACCATCGCCAATCCCGCCGCGGCGGCTGTTGCTGCGCCGGTCGCGCCGCAGAACAATGCTGCGGCCGAGCCGCTCGGCGATGCCAAGCTGGCGTTTGACTACACCCATCTCGGCCCCGTGGGTGCGGATTTCTTTTCGAAGATGGTGGCCGACGAGCTGGCGGTCGCCGTGCCGAAGATGCGGCCGCTGTTGGTGCCCTAGGCGCCCAGTTCGAGGATGACGGCCCATTCGTCGTCGCGGACCGGGGTGACCGAGAGGCGCGACTGGCGGAGCACTTCGAGCTTGGCGAGCCGCGGCTCGGCCTTGAGCATCGCGAGGGTGACCGGCTTGGCGAGCTTGCGCACCGGCTTGACCGCGACGCTGGCCCATTTGCCGTCGTCGCCGTCCGGCTGCCAGGCCCGGGTGATCTCCATGATCCCCACCGCCGCCTTCTCGGTGTTGGAATGGTAGAACAGGGCCTGGTCGCCCGGCTCCATTTCCTTGAGGAAGTTGCGCGCGGTGTAGTTGCGCACGCCGTTCCACTCGGTGGCGCCTTCCTTGATCAGGTCGTCCCAGCCATAGACATCGGGTTCGGAGCGGAGGAGCCAGTAGCGCATGGGCGCGGCTTAGCCGCCTAAACCGCCGCTTAACAACCGATTCCGAACCAGTTCAGCCGCCAAGCGTTACCTCCCTAACCTCAGCGCCGCGACTCGTCCCTCCTCGGGCGGCCGGCAGGCGCCAGCTTTGAGGAGGAAAGACATGACCAATTTCGTGAAGAAGGCGATGCTCGGCACCGTGCTGGGCGCCACCGTCCTCGTCGCCGTCGCCCCGACCGCGGAGGCGCAGCGCTATCGCCGTCACTATCGTGGCCATGACGACACCGGCACCGCGATCGTCGCGGGCATTGCCGGCATCGCCATCGGCGCCGCGATTGCCAATGACGGCCGCCGCTACGATCGCCGCTACGACTATGATCGCAGCTACTATCGCGACCACGGCTACTACCCGACCGACGGCTATTACTACCGCAACGACTACCGCGCCTATCGCGGCTATTGCGAGACCCGCCGCGTCTGGGATCCGTATCTCGATCGCCCGGTCCGCGTCCGTTACTGCCGCTGACCCGTTCGGGGGGCTGGCCTGAGGCTGGCTCCCCGCTAGGCTGCGCGGCATGGGATATGATTCGCGCCTGCAGCCGTTCGACCCCTCCGATCCGTATCGGCGAGAGGCACAGACCTTTCCCGAGCTTTCGGACGACATGGCCGGCCGCGTCGCCGGCTTCGGCACGGTCGAGGATCTGCCCGACGGCGGATCGCTGTTCGAGCGCGGCGACCGCAGCGTCGATTTCTTCCTGATCCTCGACGGCGCGGTCGAAGTGCTCGACGCCGATGCCAAGGGGCAGGAATGCCTCGTCCATCTCCATGGGCCGCGCCAGTTCACCGGCGAGCTCGACCTGTTCAACGACCGCAAGATCCTCGTCACCGCCCGCGCCCGGCCCGGAACCAAGGTAATTCGTGTCGGCCGCGCCGCCTTTCGCCGGCTGATCGCTGCCGAACCCGATATCGGCGAAGTGGTGATGCGTGCCTTCATCCTGCGCCGGGTTGGCATGATGCTGCACGGCCAGGCCGGCGTCGCGCTGATCGGCCCCGGCCATGCCGCTGACACGGCGCGGATTGAGACCTTCCTGCGCCGCAACGGCCTGCCCCATCGCCGCATCGATACCGAGACCGAAGTCGATGCCGGCGGGTTCATGGAATGCTTCCGGCTTACCCCGGCCGACCTGCCGGTGGTGGTGGTCCGCGGCCAGGCGCTGCGGCGGCCGAGCAACGCCCAGGTCGCCGATGCGCTGGGCCTCACCACCGAACTCGACCAGGACCATGTCCATGACGTCGCCGTGGTCGGCGGCGGACCGGCCGGGCTTGCTTCCGCCGTCTATGCCGCTTCCGAAGGGCTCGACACCATCGTGATCGAATCCATCGCGCCCGGCGGGCAGGCGGGGACCAGCTCCAAGATCGAGAATTACCTCGGCTTCCCCACCGGCATTTCCGGCCAGGCGCTGGCCGGGCGGGCGCAGGTGCAGGCGCAGAAATTCGGGGCGCGGCTGCTCGTCTCGCGCGGCGCGGCGGGGCTCGACTGCTCGGGCTCGCCCTTCGTCGTGAAGCTCGACGACGATACCGAGGTGCGTGCCCGCGCCGTGGTCGTCGCCACCGGTGCCCGCTACCGCAAGCTCGACCTGCCGCGCTATGCCGAGCTGGAAGGCAATGGCATCTATTACGCTGCCACCGCGATGGAAGCGGGCCTGTGCACCAACCAGGAAGTGGTGGTGGTTGGCGGCGGCAATTCGGCGGGGCAGGCGGCGATGTTCCTCGCCCGCACCGCCGGGCACGTCCACATCCTGGTGCGCGGCCCCGGCCTTGCCGAGACCATGTCGCGCTACCTGATCGACCGTATCGAGGCATCGGACCGGATCACGCTGCATCCGTTCACCGAAGTGACGGCGCTGGAGGGCGATCGCCATCTTACCGGCTGCAGCTGGACGCATCGCCACAGCGGTGCGGAGACCCAGCGCGACCTCGGCGCGCTGTTCGTGATGATCGGCGCGGTGCCATCGACCGACTGGCTGGACGATTGCCTCGAGCTGGATCCCGCCGGCTTCGTCAAGACCGGCAGCGGCGAGACCTTCTTCTGCTCGTCCAAGCCGGGCATCTTCGCGGTCGGCGATGTCCGCTCGGGATCGGTCAAGCGTGTGGCATCGGGGGTGGGCGAGGGATCGGTGGTGGTCTCGTCGATCCACCGCTATCTTGAAAGCCTGCGCCAATAGCGGCAAAGGGCCCAGCATGAGTGACACGCCCCCCGACCGCCTGTCGGTCAACCAGAGCAGCCCTTATTTCCAGCGCGAGTTGCTGGAGCGCGGCATCGGCATCCGCTTCAAGGGCGTCGAGCGCCGCGACGTCGAGGAATATTGCATTTCCGAAGGCTGGATCCGCGCCGCGCTCGGCAACAAGGTCGACCGCAAGGGCAACCCGCTGACGATCAAGCTGACCGGCCCGGTCGAAGCCTGGTTCGAGCGCCCGGCCGAGGGTGCTGCGGAAGAAGCCAGCGAAGGCTGATCCTGCGGATTCATTGAATCCCTTGAATCCCTTGAATCCCTTGAATCCCTTGAATCACTTTCATGTGCGCATGCGCGCGCATGGCGGGATTAGACGCTGAGAAAGAGCCTGCCGAAGATGGCGGGCGAAATCCTACATTCCAAGCCCCTTCCTGGTGGGGAAGGCTGGGATGACAGGCGCCTTCGTCACCCTGAACTTGTTCCGGGGTCCAAGGTTGGGCTGGGCTGTCGCTTCGCAAATCGGGCGACTCCGCCTGTCGCGCGTTGGATGCTGAAACAAGTTCAGCATGACGACGGGGTTTGGGGCGGCGGCTCGGCAATTTCGAAGCGCAAGGTTTGCGGTCGCGCGCGCCTTATCCTCCGTCACCCTGAACTTGTTTCAGGGTCCAAGGTTGCGCTGGGCTATCGCTTCGCAAATCGGGCGACTCCGCCTGTCGCGCGTTGGGTGCTGAAACAAGTTCAGCATGACGACGGGGTTGGGGGTAGCGGCTCGGCAATTCCCAGAAGCGGTGCCAGGTCGTTCCATTCAGGGTTCTGGCGCTCGATCAAGTTCAGCTTCCAGTCGCGGTGCCAGCGTTTGAGCTGCTTCTCGCGGGCAATTGCCGCATCCATGCATTCCGCGACTTCGTACCAGACGAGCTGGTAGACCCGGTGCTCGTGCACGAAGCCGCGCGTGATGCCGCTAAGGTGCTGGAAGAGCCGGCCGGGCAGGTCCGAGGTGACGCCGATATAGATCGTTCCCCTCGGACCGCTGGCGAGGATGTAGACGCAGGGCGATCGCTCCCGCGACAAGACCTATGCCGAAAACGCCGCCCTTGCCGCGTCCTCGAAGACCTTGAGGGCGGCCATGTGGGGGAAGGGGCCGTGGCTGATGCGGGCGATGCCGGTCCCGGCTACCGCCTTCGCGTCCGGCGCACCGGGGAAGGCCATGAAGTTGACCGGCAGCGGCACCGCCTTCGCCACCCGCTCGAGCAGGGTGAGATCGGCCAGGCCGGGCACGAAGAAGCCGCTGGCGCCGGCATCGGCATAGGCCTTGCCCCGCTCGATCGCCGCATCGGCCATCGCCGCGTCATGCGTGTCGCCGGGCGCGATCAGGAAGATGTCGGTGCGGGCGTTGAGGAAGAAGTCGGGCCCCACCGTCCAGCGGATCGCGGCGATGCGGGCGGATTGCTCCGCTACGCTGTGCATCACTCGCGCATCGGTGCCGTGGCTGGCGATGATCTGATCCTCGAAATTGCAGCCGATCGCGCCGGTGGCGGCGAGCTTCTCGACATTGGCGGCGACTGCATCGGGATCGACCGCATAGCCGCCCTCGAAATCGACGCTGACCGGCAGCGCCACGGCTGCCGCGATGCGCCGGGCATTGGTGAGCGCCAGATCTAGCGGCAGCGATTCGGCGTCGTCATAGCCATGTGCGGTGGCGACCGAGGCGCTGCCGGTGGCGATCGCCTTCGCGCCCGCCCGCTCGGCGACACGCGCGCTGCCTGCGTCCCAGACGTTGAACAGGATTACCGGATCACCCGGCACATGCAGCGCGGCAAAGCTCTGATACTTGGACATGGGAACCCCTCTTGTTCATGTATTGTTCTAGAGAGGTGGCGACGCTACGGCAAGAGTCCGTAGCGTCGCTTTGTGTCGGGATCGATGTTTTCTTCATCAGCCGGGGGCAAGGCCGGGATGACGGTGCTGGGGTTTAGTGCAGCCGGGCTCCGGCACGCCCCGCGGAGAGGGCGTCGGCGACCTGGAAGCGGGCGGCGCTGTCGGCCAGCACTTCCACTTCGTCGCTGAGCTTGCGGGCAGTGGCGGAGGTTTCCTCGACCATCGCGGCGTTCTGGCGCGTGCTCGCGTCCATCGTGCTGACCGCGCTGCTGATCCGGCCGATGGCGTCGGCCTGGGTCTGGTTGTCCTCGGCCATCGCGCCGAGCAGCTGGTGGACCTGGGCGACATGCTCGGAAATGCTGCCGAGCGCACCATCGACCTTGCCGACCGCGCCGACCGCATTGGCGATCTCGTCCTGGGTGACCGTCAGCTGTTCGCGGGCGCGCTTGGCTTCTTCCTCGGCGCGCATGGCGAGCGCACTGACGAGATCGGCGACGACCGCGAAGCCGCGGCCCGCCTCGCCGGCACGGCCTGCCTCGACGGCGGCGTTCATCGCGAGCACCCGGGTCTGGAAGGCGATCTTGTCGAGGCCCTCGATCACGTCGTCGATGCCGCGGGCGCTGTCCGACACGCGGCCCATCGCGCAGACGACTTCGTCGGCGACGGTGCGGCTGTCGCGCACGGTGACGATCGCTTCGTCGGCGCGCGCGACCACGCCGTCGGCGCTGATCGCGATCGCCTTGAGGCGATAGTCCATCTGGCCGATCGCTTCGCTGGTCTGCTCGAGGCTGTGCGCGGTCTTTTCGGTGCGGCGGGCCAGATCCTCGGACGCGGCGGCGATCTCGCTCGACGCGAGGCGGATCGCTTCGGTACCGATGCCGACCGAACCGATCAGCTTGCTGAGGCTTTCCACCGCCTGGGTGAAGTCGGCTTCGAGCGCCGCATAGGCGGAGGGCAGGCGGCCGGCGATGCCGGTGCGCAGGTCGCCCTTGGCAAGCGCCGAGAGGCTGCCGCTGACCGTCTCGATGACGGCGGTGAGCTCGGCCTCATGGCGGGCGCGTTCGCTGGCGGTGCGCGCCTCGATCTCGGCGCGCTGGCGGGTCCCGGCATTGAGCGCATCGATCAGGCTGGCGAGCTGGGCGGAGAGGAAGACAAGCGCGCCGGTCTCCGCGATCAGGATGACGGCATGCAGCAGGATGCGGCCAAGGCCGCCGCCGTTCAGGAACACCCAGTCGGGCACCAGCATGCCGAGGCCGAGATGGTGGAGCGCGACCACGCCGGCGCCGGCGACCAGCGCGCGCCAGTCGACCAGCATCGCAGTGGTGGCGAGCGAGGCGAAGAACAGCATGTGGAGATCGACCTGCCAGGGCTGGCCCTGGAAGATGAAGAGCATCACTGCGGGCTGCGCGACCATCGTCATCGTGACCGCCATGCGCGCCTGCGCATCGGTACGGCGGCTCAGCGCCAGCCAGATCGGCCAGGCCGGGAGCGCCAGTGCGAGCACCAGTGCGATGCCTTCGTTGCTCACTTCGGTGAAGAAGGTGCCGACGACGGTGGCGAGCGCCATCACGCCCATCAGCGCGGCGAGCAGCTTCATGCCGACGCGGCGCATCGCATCAAGGGACAGTTCGGTCATTGCTGGGGTTCCATCTGGAACTCGCCGCAGATGCGCGGCGAGATGCTGACGAGGATCATGCCGTGCGCGAGCGCGGCGGGGAGCAGGCGCGCACGTTCGCCTTCGACGAAGCGCGAGCGGGGCAGGGGGCCGACGCCGCCGAGCGTGCCGCCGGCCCGCGTGCCGACATTCTCGACCATCGCGGCATTGGCGGGGACGAGGGGCACGAGCAGCATGGTGCCGCGTGCGGGGGGCGCGAAGGCGAGCAGGCCGGGCGCAAGCAGCAGCGCCGCCTGCAGCGCTAATGCGACGGGCAGGCGTGGGCGCATCTCGGCGCCCGCGGAGGGGGCGAACTCTGGTCCACCCCACAATATAGAGAGGTTCACGGACGCGCAGATGCGCGCGCCCGTGTCTGCGGTTTTCCCTTAGTGCACGAACCTGGCCACCACGTCGCGGTAGCTGCGGCTGACCTTCACCTGGGCACCCGAATCGAGCACCAGGAAGCATTCGCCATTGGTGTGCGGCTTGACCTGCTTGACCAGGTCGAGATTGACGATGGTCGAGCGGTGGACGCGCTGGAACCGGCGCGGGTCGAGCCGCTTCTCCAGGTCCTTCATCGTCTCGCGCAGGATCAGCGTGTTGTCGCCGGTGTAGATGCACATATAGTCGCCGGCGGCATCGATCCGCTCGATCGTGTCGACATCGACGCGGAAGATCTGGCCGCGATCCTTGATGTTGATCAGCTTCTCGAAACGGTTCGAGGCCATTTCGCCGTCGACGGCCGAAGCGGCGATCTCGTCGACCGCCTCGGGGGCGACTTCGGCGAGCACTTCCTTGAGCTTCTCGATCTCCTCGACACCGCGCTTCTCGCTGAGGCGCTGGCGCACGCGCTCGATCGTGTCGGCCAGGCGCGACGGCTCGACCGGCTTCATCAGATAGTCCATCGCTTGCGCCTCGAAGGCGCGGATCGCGTGGTCGCTATAGGCAGTGACGAAGACGAACAGCGGCGGTTCGACTTCCATCAGGCCCTGGACGACGGAGAAACCGTCGAAGCCGGGCATCTGGATGTCGAGGAAGACGAGGTCGGGCTTGTGGGTCTTGATCGAACGGATCGCCTCTCGGCCGTTCGAGCATTTGTCGATGATCTCGACATCTTCATGTTCCTGGAGCCTCAGCTCGAGCCCCTGAATGGCCAGGGGTTCGTCGTCTACCAGGATGGTCCGGATGGTCATGCGGCCTCTCGATTAGGTTCCTCGATCTGGAACGGTATCTCGATCTCAACGCTGAACCCTTTCCCAAGGTCCGAACGCGTCTCAAATCGATGATCAGGCCCGAATGCTTGGGCCAGCCGCTCCTTAATATTGGCGAGCCCCACGCCGGTTGAAAGGGTCGGCCGCTGCTTGGCCTCGATCAATCCCGGACCCGTGTCGGATACGGCGATCTGCACTCGTTCTCCGGCGAGCCGAGCGGAAACGGTGATATCGGCACCCTCTTCCTGGGGTGTGACGGCATATTTGATCGCGTTTTCGACCAGCGGCTGAAGCAGCAGCGACGGCAGCCGTGCCTTGGCGACGCGCTCGTCGATGTCGAAATGGGTGCGCAGCCGATCGTCGAAACGCATCTTCTCGATCTCGAGATAGAGCTTCAGCGTCTCCGCTTCCTGCTGGAGCGTGACGTGCGCGGTCGGCTCGTTGGCCAAGGTGTAACGCAGGAACGACGACAGGCGGCTCAGCATGATGTTCGCCCGCTCGGTCTGCTTGAGCAGCACCAGCGTCGAGATCGAGTTGAGCGTGTTGAACAGGAAATGCGGGTTGAGCTGGTAGCGCAGCATCGCGAGCTGGGCCTGGCTCGCCTGCATCTCCAGCGCCTGCATCTGATCGATCTGCTGTTCGACGATCAGGTAGAAGTTGATCGCGAAATAGAGCGCGGACCAGCCGGCGAGCACGGTGAAGTTGATGAACACCGTGCCGGTGACCAGCGAGAGCGAGATGCCCGGAGTGCCGCCGCCGACGAAGGAATAGGTGAAGGCATCGAGCAGCGCATAGGTCGCGGTGGCGGCACCGAGCGTCGCCAGCGTGAGCAGGATGCCGGTGACGCGCGGCAGGCGGCGATAATAGCTGTAGAGCGCCGAGAGCAGCAGGGTCAGGCAATAGCCGATGATCGTCTCGATCAGGCCGGCGATCGCGCGCGACACCGGATCCGAGCCCGAGACCGAGGAGACGGTGCGCAGCAGGAGATAGCCGGTCCAGCCGCCGGCCTGGAGCATCCAGAAGGCGCGATTCTTGTCCTCGAAGAACGGGCGCGACAGCGCGGCCGGCGCCGGCTGCTTCAACGGCCTGGCGAGGAACGGAGAGCTTGGATCCAGGGTAGCCACGCTTCGCCTCTAACACCGCTGACAGGCGGGGGCAAAGAGGCGTAGGCTCGGACCTGCCGGCGCAAGACCGGGAGCGGACAGGGAGAGCGAGGATGGACGAGGGCGGCGCGCGCGCGAAATTCCATGCGATGGCCGAGGGCACGGCGGAGGACTGGGCGATCATCGGCGGCGCGTTTCGCGGCTTTGCCGGCGGCCTGCCGGACCGGGTGCTGACGCATCTCAAGCTGCTCGACGGCGATTTCGGCGGCTTCGCGATCGACCGGCTCCAGCACTCGCTGCAGACCGCGACGCGGGCGCATCGCGACGGGCGGGGCGAGGATTATGTGGTGATGGCGCTGCTCCACGACATCGGCGACACGCTGGGCAGCTACAATCATCCCGAGATCGCGGCGGCGATCCTGCGCCCGTTCGTCAGCGAGGAGCTGCACTGGATCGCCGACAAGCATGGCGCCTTCCAGGGATATTATTTCTTCCACTATCTCGGGATGGACCGCGACATCCGCGAGAATTTCCGCGGGCATGCGCATTTCGAGGCGTGCGCGGAGTTTTGCGAGAAATACGACCAGGCGGCGTTCGACCCGGCCTATGACAGCGCGCCGCTCGACTTTTTCGAGCCGATGGTCCGCCGCGTGTTCGCGCGGCCGCTGAACAGCATCTACGCCAAGGCGTGAGGGCGGGGCGGCATTCGATTTAGTTCCCTGGTCCCCCTTCCGCTTGCGGGAGGGGTTAGGGGAGGGCGTGATTGGTACGCGATATGACAGCCCCTCCCCCGGCCCCTCCCGCAAGCGGGAGGGGAGTTTCCCCAAACGAAAACCGCCGCCCCGTTTCCGGAGCGGCGGCTTCGTGTTCCCGGTGGGAAGCTGGCTGGCTTAGAAGCCGACGACCAGCGAGCCCATCACGGTGCGGCCATAGCCGATCTGGGTGAACGGCGGCGAGCCGTACGCCGTGATCGCCGTGCCAGTGGTATTGTAGGTCGGGCCCTGGTTCAGAGCGCCGTTACCGCTGTTGATCGCACCAACCCAATACTCGTTGAACAGGTTGACGACGTTCATCTGGAAATAGGTCTTCTTGTTCAGACCAGCCCAGCTGAGGTCGACCCGCGCATTGAGGTTCACCAGCGTGTAGGCCGGCGCCTTGTTCGGGAAGATGTCATAGACGGTGCCGCCCGCGATCATGCGGATCGGCTCGTTGGTGTCGTAGATGTAACGCGGACCGGTGCGCTTCACGTCGATGCCGATCGAGACCGGCTCGTAGTTGAAGGTCGCGCCACCACCGAAGGTGTAGACCGGAGCATTCGACTCACGCTTGCCGGCGGTCGGAGCGTAGATGATCGAACCGATCGGGCCGAGCGCGCCGGCCACCGTGGTACGACCCACTTCGACGTTGTTCTTGATCTCCGAGTGGAGATACGAACCGAACGCGTAGAGGCTCAGCTCCTTGACCGGCTGATAGGCGATCGTGCCGTCAAAGCCGTAGCGCTGCACCTTGCCGAGGTTGCGGTACACCGAGCGGTCCAGTTCGGGGTCATACGACGCGGCCAGACGGTTGCTGTAGTTGGTGAACCAGCCGCCGATCTGCGCCTGCAGGGTCGACGAACGGTAACGCAGACCCAGGTCGAAGTTGTCCGAGGTCTCCGGCTTCGGCGAAGCGCGCTCCGAACCGGCCGGGAAGTAGAAGGAGTTGTACAGGTTGTCCGTGCCCGGGACCTGCAGACCCTTCGAGTAGTTGCCGAACACGTCAACGCGCGTCGTCAGCGACCAGGTGTAGCCGACGTTCGGCAGCACGCGGTTGTAGTTGAAGATGCGCTGCTGCGCGCCCTGCGTCGCGAAGGTGCAGACGATCGGGGCAGTGGTGGTGCAGGTTGCGCCCGCCGCGGCAGCGCCGCTCTGCGAGATCGTCTGCGTCGGGTTGCCCGCGACATAGGCTGCGACCTGAGCCGGCGTGCCGCACTCGACGAAGCCGGTGACGCTCGAGGTGGCGCAGTTGTTGGTCAGGTTACGACGGAAGAACGGAGCACGGATGCCGGCGTTCACCTTGAACGTGCTGTCGAAGAACTCGCCGCGATACTCGGCAGCGACCTGCTGCAGGATCGCGAACGAGAGACGGTCGCGCTTCTGCATCGGCACGCCGTTGGCGTCCAGGATCGGGTCGTTGACCGGGAAGACGTCGTAGGGCTTGCCGTCGAGCTGCAGGAAGCCGGTCTCGCCGGTCTGACGGTGACGGGCACGGTCATAGGTGTAGGCGAGACGGACGCTGTGGTCCGGGCTCAGCTGGTAGCGCAGCGACGCGATGACGCCGATGCGGTGGGTCTGGGTCTGGCTCGGCGCGAGAACGCGGACGGTGTCGAGCGTGTCGCCGTCACCGTTGAGGTCGCGGCCCGCATAGGGAACGCCGCCCCAGTAGCCCGGCTGGCAGTTGTTGGTGGCCGAGCTCGGCGTCACGGCGCACTGCGCCGGGGTGGCGACGCCGCCCGTGGCGTTGAGGTCGCGCAGGCCTTCGTTGGCGACAACCGTGCCGCCGCCATTGGCCTTCACATACTGGTACGACGGGTCGACCGTGAGGACGAGGCCGTCAGACAGGGTGAAGCGCGACTGGCCGCGGATGTTGCCGGTGTTCGACGGGTTGAAGCGCTCGTCGAAGGTCGAGCCGCAGCTGTTCGCGGTCTGCGCGCCCGGGCCGTTGGTCGTGTTGATGGTGCACGGAGCGATCGTGTAGAACGCCTCGGCATTGTTCAGCGGATAGCGGTCGGTCGCGTTGTTCACGCCGACGCCGCGGGTGCCGGTGATGGCGCCGGTCGTCGCATTGCGAACGGTGGTGTCCCAACGCAGCGGAACCGAACCCTGGAAGTTGTTGCGGTTCTGGTTGTAGTGGCCGGCGAGCGCAATGAAGTCGCCGCTATCGCCCAGGGGCTGATAGATCTTGGCGTTGTACTGCTGCTTGTTGACCTGCGAGTTGGGGTTCCAGCTCTGGTGGTTACGCGCCTGGCTGGCGGCGAACCATGCACGGGTGCCCGACGAGGTGAGCTCACCGGTGTCGACCATGCCGAAGGTGCGGAAGAAGCCGTTCTCGCCGACCGAGCCGACCAGCTTCACGCCGAAGTCGCGCGACGGAACGCGGGTACGATAGTTGACGGTCGAACCGGTCGCAGCGGCCGTCGGCGAGTCGACGTCGGTCGAGCCGAGGTTGACGTTGACCTGCTCGATCAGCTCGGGGTCGAGCTGCTGGTTCGAATAGATCGCATAGTTGCCCGAGTCGTTCAGGGGAACGCCGTCGAAGGTCTGGCTGATGCGGGTCGAGTCGAAGCCGCGGATGCTCATCGAGCCGCCCGACGAACCGTACGGATCGTTGTTCTGGAAGCTGACGCCCGGAAGCTGGTTGATCAGGTCATTGACCGTGGCGCCCGGCGCCTGACGCTCGATGAATTCCTGGGTGAGAACACCCTTCGCCTTCGAGGTGTCCGGAACGATGATGCCGTTCACGCCATTGTCGGCACGCGAGCCGGTCACGACGATCTCGGTTTCGCCCTCGAAGTCCTGCGTACCGGTCGACTGCGCGAACGCGGCCCCCGGGATCATCAGCGCGGCAAAAGCCACGCCCGCAAAAAGCTTGGTGCGCATTAGAGGTGTTTCCCTTTCGGTGTGTGCTTATCGTATGCACTGAACGCGGTGCGGTTCACCGTCGTCGCCGCCCATGCGATTAATTTATGTCGGTCCTGTGACAGTCAATCCGAGTCCTGTCGGACGCGGTGGTTAATGCGCGATTCAGGATTGTTGCGTTGCAAAAAAGTCACTGCGCGGCAGCGACGATTTCCAGCCAATCTCCCTCAGAGATTACGCGAATTCCGAGATCAGCTGCCTTTTTCAGCTTCGATCCGGCGCCAGGGCCGGCGATCACCAGATCGGTCTTCGCGGACACCGATCCGGCGACTCGGGCGCCCAGCGATTCGGCCTGGGCCTTGGCTTCGTCGCGACTCACCGCCTCCAGCGAACCGGTGAAAACCAGCGTCTTTCCCGAGACTTCGGATTCGCGCGTCTCGACGACGAAGAGCGGTGGCGTGACTTCGCTCAGCAGGTCGTCCCACACCGCGCGGTTATGCGGCTCATGGAAGAAATCGGCCAAAGCCTGGCCGACTGCGCCGCCGACATTCTCGACGCCGATCAGCTCGGCCACGGCCTTGTCGAGCCGGGCGCGGTGCTTCGCCTCGGTCTCGCCGATCTGTGGCGGCGTTGCATCACGCAGCGCGATGATCTCGTCGGCGAGCGCCTGGAGCGCCGGCAATGTTGCATAGCGTTTCAGCAGGTCGCGCGCGGTGATCGCGCCGATATGGCGGATGCCGAGCCCGAAGAGCAGGCGCGCGGCGTCCGGTTCCTTCTTCGCCTTGATCGCCGCGAGCAGCGCATCGACCGACTTCTCCTGCCAGCCTTCGCGGCCGAGCAGTTCCTCGCGGTGTGCGGCCATGCGGAAAATGTCCGCCGGCTCCTTGATCCAGCCGAGTGCGAGGAACTCGACCAGCGTCTTTTCGCCCAGCCCCTCGATATCGAGCGCGCCGCGACTGACGAAATGCTTGAGCCTTTCGAGCCGCTGCGCCGGGCAGATCAGCCCGCCGGTGCAGCGGACATCGACTTCGCCTTCTTCTCTGACCGCCTCGGAGCCACACCCTCCGAATTCGGGCGGGCAATAGTCAGGAAAGACATAGGCCGGACGATCCTCGTCACGGGTGAGGTTCTCGACGATCTGCGGGATCACGTCGCCGGCGCGCTGGAGGACGACGCGGTCGCCGGGGCGCACGCCGAGCCGGGCGATCTCGTCGGCATTGTGCAGCGTCGCATTGGTGACGACGACGCCGCCGACCGTCACCGGCTCCAGCCGGGCGACGGGCGTGAGCTTGCCGGTGCGTCCGACCTGGATGTCGATCGCGCGCAGCGTCGTCTGGGCGCGCTCGGCGGGGAATTTGTGCGCCAGGCCCCAGCGCGGAAAGCGGCCGACAAAGCCGAGCCGCGCCTGCCAGTCGAGCCGGTCGACCTTGTAGACCACGCCGTCGATGTCGAAGGGCAGGTCGGCGCGGCGGGCTTCGATCGTCTTGTACTGCGCGAGCGCGGCTTCGAGATCGACCGGACCGATGAACAGGTCGGAGACCGGGAAGCCCATTGCGGCGATCGCGCGGATCACTTCGACCTGGGTCTCGCCCGGCAGCGACGTGGCTTCGCCCCAGCCCCAGGCAAGGAAGCGCAGCGGCCGTGCTTCGGTGACAGTGGCATCCTTCTGGCGCAGCGAGCCGGCGGCGGCGTTGCGCGGATTGGCGAACTGGCGGGCTTCCTTGCCGGTCTCCTCGGCCTCGGCGAGGAGGCGGGCGTTCAGGGCCGTGAAGTCCTGCTTCGCCATATAGACTTCGCCGCGCACCTCGAAGACTTCGGGCGCGCCGGCAATCTCGTGCGGAATGTCGCGGATCGTGCGGGCGTTGGGCGTCACATCCTCGCCGATCTGGCCGTCGCCGCGGGTCAGCGCCTGGACGAGCTTGCCGTTCACATAGCGCAGCGAGCAGGACAGGCCGTCGATCTTGGGCTCGGCGGTGAGCGCAACCGGCTCCGCCTCGGCCAGGTTGAGGAAGCGGCGGACGCGGCCGAGAAAGTCGGCGATGTCCTCGTCGTTGAAGCCATTGTCGAGGCTGAACATCGGCCGGGCATGCGCCACCTTGGACAGCGCGCCTGACGGCGCGGCGCCGATCAGCTTCGAGGGAGAATCGGCGCGGACCAGATCGGGGAAGGCGGCTTCGATCGCGGTGTTCCGCCGCATCAGCGCGTCATAGTCCGCGTCGCTGATCTCGGGCGCATCCTCGGCATGATAAAGGCGATTGTGGTGCGCGATCTCGTCCGCGAGCTTCTCGAGCTCGAGCGCGGCGGCTTCCGGGGTCTGGGGCAGGGAATCCATGATGCCGGGTTAGGCTGGGCGGCGCGGTGCGATCAAGGGCAAGCTTGAAGACGCGCGGGTGCGTAACGACATGGTCGGCAATGCGCCTGATCCGGATCGTTCTCGCCGTCTTGCTCTGGATCGTGGTGGCGCTGGGCGTCGTCGTGACCGTTGCGCCCTTCTTCCTCGACCGCATCTATTATCGCGGGCCGGTGAGCAGCCATTTCGACGGGCAGCGCTTCTTCAATCCCGATGGCGACGCGCTCGATATCTCCACCGTCCGCCGCAACAAGCTGCTGTGGCAGCAGGCGTTCGGCGATCCGACGCGGCCGGCATGGCCCGGGCAGGTCGCAGTGACGCCGGGCAAGCCGCCGCTACGGGTGGAGGGCGGCGAGATGCGGGTCACCTGGATCGGCCATGCCACTGTGCTGGTGCAGGCGGACGGGGTGAACATCCTGACCGATCCGGTGTGGAGCGATACCGTCGGCCCGTTCGGCTTCGGCCCGAAGCGCGTGGCCGCGCCGGGCGTGCGCTTCGAGGATCTGCCCAGGATCGACCTCGTCCTCGTCAGCCACAATCACTACGATCATATGGACCTGGCGACGCTCAAGCGGATCGCCGAGCGGGATCGGCCGCTGGTCGTCACGTCGCTGGGCAACGACACGATCATCGCCAGTGCCGGCGTGCAGGCGCGGGCGCTCGACTGGGGGCAGCGGTTGGCGTTGCGCCCGGGCGTGGCGGTCACGGTCACGCGCAGCCATCACTGGGGCAGCCGCTGGTTCACCGATCGCAGCCGGGCGCTGTGGTCGAGCTTCGTCGTGCAGCTGCCGCACGGCAATTTCTTCTTCGCCGGCGATACCGGGCTGGGCGACGGCAAATGGCCGGCCGAAGCGGCGGCGCTCGGGCTGGTGCGCTTCGCCGCGATCCCGATCGGCGCGTTCCGCTTTGACGAGGGGCAGATGGCGAGCGGCAGCCATATCGGGCCGAAGGACGCGATCCGGGTGTGGGACGGGCTCGGGCGGCCGCCGTCGCTCGCGGTGCATTGGGGCACGTTCCGCCTGTCCCGCGAAGGCTATGCGACGCCGCCGGCGATGCTGCGCGGCATGCTGCACTGCGCGGGTGCGGATCCGGCGCGCTTCTCGGCCCACCGGATCGGGGAGAGCTTCTCCGTCCCGCCGCTCGGCGTCGCGCCGCCGACGCCCGATTATGCCGCGCTCAAGGGGTGCATCGACGCCGGCCGATTCGACGCGCTGCGCTGACTTCTCTCCGTCGCAGGAACGGGTTAGGCTCGGCTCTTCTCGAGGGGGAGAGACGATATGCGCAAGTTCATTGCCCTGGCCGTTATCGCTGCAATGGGGATCGCCGCCGCGCCGATCCAGGACCGCCAGGAAACCAAGGTTCCCAACCGCGGGCGCGACATGATGCTGTCGATGGGCGCGGGCATGAAGGGCGAGAAGCTCGAAAAGGCGATCGCCAAGGCCGAGGAGTCGCCGCTCGGCAGCAAGGCCAATCCGGTGCGCGAGAACATGCCCGAGGGCGAGATGAACTATCTGCGCAAGCTGCGCTGCGAGGATGGCAAGGCGCCGCAATTCGCGCGCGCGGGCAATGTCGGCGAGGGCCCCTATGGCTTCATCATCGACGTCTACAAGGTGAGTTGTCCGGGCAAGGACGCAGTCGATGTCTATATCGACATGTATCATAATGGCGGCGAGACGCGGCCGGTGCCGGGTTTCACCATCGTCAACTGAGCGGGTGCCCGAAGCGTGGAGGCATGCGGCCGTTCCGTTTCGGGCTGGCCTCCGTATTTTTCGGCAGCTTGAAGGGACCCGGCGCACGGGTTTATTCTCCCGCGAATCCGGGAGGGGTCCCCCAGTGAACAATAGCGCGAACAGCGCCGTGCAACGCTATGATACGTCGATCGACCGGGCCGGGCTCGCGCTCGGCGCGGGCAGCGCGTTCGCCGGGCTGATCGTGATCGGCCTGCTGCTGATCGGCGGCAAGCGCGATCCCTTGAGCCTGATCAGCGGCTGGCTGATCGGCAGCCTGATCGCCGGCATCGCGATCACCGCGGTAGGCGGGCCGCTCTGGCTGGTGATGCACGTGGCCGGCCTGCGCCGCGCGCGCCATGCCGCGCTGGTCGGCGCGGTGACGGCGCTCGCCATCTTCATCGGTGCCCAGACCTATGGCTTCGGCCTGTTCGAGATGCCGCCGATGGACAATCGCGCGCTGCTGCTGCGCTGGCTGAGCGCGATCGCGACCAGCGGGATCATGGCCCTGTTCGCAGGGGCGACCGCCGTGCTGATGTGGCGGATCGCCTATCGCCGCACGCAATAGCGCCGGTTACTTCGCGCATTCCCCGGTGCGGTGGCCGTTGAGCAGCATCGTCATCTTCACGCGCTCGGCCGGATTGACCGGCTGCTGGTCGATGTCGAGGCGGATCGCGAAGGTCTCCGCGGAATAGGTGCCCGATACGGCGAGGCTGACCTTCGCGCCGGGCTCGTCGCCGTTGCAGGTGAGCGCGCCGTCGAACTTGCCGCCGCCCATCGTCAGGCGCTGATAATGGCAGTCGCTGCCGATCATCTCAAAGATCTCGGCAGGCTCGGGTGCGGCGAGATCGGTGCCCGAATGGCAGACGCTCTCGGTCTTCTTCATTTCCTTCGCCGCCGCGACCCGGGCATCGCGGTCCGCGCCGGCGGGCAGGCCGGGCAACTCGAACGTGGCGATCTCGATCGAGCGATCCCATTGCCCCATGTGCATCGGGCCGCCCGGCTTCGCCCTGGCATAGGCCTCGGCGACCTGCTGCGCGCTCGCGTCGGTCACCGCGAAGCCGTCGCTGGCCTGGCCGGCGCCGGTGAGCAACACCAGCGCCGCGGCGGCCGCAGGCAGCGCGACGCCGCGCATCAGGCCTTGCACTCGCCCAGGCGCTTGCCGACCATCCGCACGGTCATCGACGATTCCTTGGTCTGGCCCGGCACGGTCTGGCGCTGGGTCATGGTCAGGTCGTAGCTGGTCTGCCCCTGGGTGCCGGAGATGGTCATGCGCGACTTGCCCATCGGGGTGTCGCATTCCATCACCGCATCGACCTTGCCGGCGACGACGACATATTTCGGGAAGGTGCAGCCGCGCTGCATCGGCGAGAGCTTGGAAAGGTCGAGCGGCTTGACGTCCTCGGCCTTGCGGCAGCTGGTCTCGGTCTTGGGCGGCTTGCCCACTTCGGCCTTCATCTGCGACGCCATCGGCTCGGGCACGCCGCCGGTCTCAAGCGCGATGAGCTGGAAGCTGTTCTGCCACTGGCCCGGCTTCTGGCTCGGCGTCTTGGCTTCGGCGGCGGCGGCCTGCTTGGCGACTTCCTCGATGCTGGCATTCTCGAGCCGGATCTCGCCGGTGGCGCGCGCGCTTTCCTCGGTCGACGGGCCCTTGTTGCAGGCGGCGAGCGGGAGGAGCAGCGCTCCGGCGGCGAGAATCGTCAAGCGCATGATGTTCCCCTTGGGGTTGGCGTATGTGCCAGCCACACTCGATGTCGCGAATGAATACAAGCCTCGATCTGGAGCAAGGCTGAAGGCGAATTGAATTGAACCAAATGGGTTCTTTATGTTCTTGATATGTTCCAATCGCGCCCCATCTCCGAGTCTCGATCGGGAGGGCTTCGATGGCATCAGTGCGAGCAAGGTACGGGAAGAGGGAGAGCGCATTCGCGATCTATCTGCGGACGGGTCGTCGCGCGGTGCGTGGGATCGAAGTCAAATTCAATCCTTGGCACGATCCCAGGGATGGGCGCTTCACCTTCGCGGGGCAGGGACAACTCTATCCCAATGGCTATGTAGCGCAGGACAGGTCGCAGGAAGTTTCACCAGGCGAGCGCGAGGCTGCCGCAAAGGACATAAGAGACGCCTATGGAGGGCGTCGCCAGCCCTCTGCTCGCGATCCCTATGTGCCCGACTACAGTGATTCGAGCCCGTGGAGCCCGAAGAACTGGAGGGTCTATGTAGTTCGGCGTGGAGACAGCCTGACGAGCATCGCCCAGATGCGGAAAGGTCTGACTGTCGATTTTCTTGCCGGGCTCAACCGTATTCCGAAGGGGAAGCTGCGGATTGGGCAGATGCTCATGCTGCCGACCCAGCGCTCGCTCGATGAAGGGCGGGATGCGCGTAGCAAATTCATGGCGCTGGGGCTGTACATGGATACGCATGGCGGAAAATTACCGCCGGACCCTGCCAATCCGCCGTCGGTGGAAAAGCAGATAAGCGCAACGCATCGGCAGATTTCGGCAAATGGTTATGTATTCGAACTGGATTTGGCGGACCGGTATAAGCGTGTGACCGGCACCCTCACACGGAATCGAGCGCAGGGGCGATCACGGAAGGCGCAGGAGATGGCGGGGCGGCCTGACCGGCTGCCCAAGGACCATGGTGGTCACGTGATTGCGCGTCGGTTCAATGGCCCGAGAGAATGGTTCAATCATTTTGCCCAAGATGGCTCTTTCAACCGAGGAGCCTATGCCAAGCTTGAGAAGGAATGGGACAAGGCGATGGATGCCGGCCACATCGTAAAGGTCGATATTCGAGCGAGCTACGTTGGCCTTTCGCGGAGGCCAAATCTGATAGTGGCGTACTACTGGGTCGATGGCGAACCCCATGTCCGTCGTTTCATGAATGCGCGCGATGGAGAAATGCGATGACCGAACAGTCGCTGGAAGACCATCTGCAGGCAATTGGCGAAGCCATAGCGGATGAGTTTGATGGAAACCCCGATGGTGCGTTTCTCTACGCGGAGATGGAGCCCGGCGTGGTCTACGAGGCACTATTTCTGGATAGGGCGGGCACCGTCGAATATATTGATGCCAGCGATGCGCTTTCGAAGGCGCTGTTCGATGCTTGGCATGCGTTTGAACCCGGCAAAGCCTGGGCGACGTTATCATATGCCATCACAGGAAATGCATTCGACGCCAGCTTCCAATATCTCGATGAGATTTCCAAGGAAGAGACCCCGGAGGATCGGCGTCGTCAGATATTGAAGGCGAGATACGGAGATAGGCCGATCAAATACCCTCCGCCTCCCGAAACCGCGATCTAGTTCTCGCTGATTGCCTGAGCGGGACCCACTTCCCATATTCACGCCGATGGCAATCCAGATTCGCACCAGCCTGGCCGAGCCCGAGACGGGGCAGAGCTTCGTTCCCCACCGCCCGCAGCGCCCCGACAAGCTGGAGGGCGGGCGGCCGTTCAAGCTTGTCAGCGAGTATGAGCCTTCGGGCGACCAGCGTTTTGCGATCCCCGAGCTGGTCGCGCAGGCGGAGGCGGGCGAGCGGGACCAGGTGCTGCTCGGCGTCACCGGCTCCGGCAAGACCTATACCATGGCCAAGGTGATCGAGACGCTGCAGCGTCCGGCGCTGGTGCTGGCACCGAACAAGATCCTGGCGGCGCAGCTCTATGGCGAGATGAAGTCGTTCTTCCCGGAGAACGCGGTCGAGTATTTCGTCAGCTACTATGATTACTACCAGCCCGAGGCCTATGTCGCCCGGTCGGACACCTACATCGAGAAGGAAAGCTCGGTGAACGAGGCGATCGACCGAATGCGCCACTCGGCGACGCGGTCGCTGCTCGAGCGGGACGACGTGATCATCGTGGCGTCGGTCTCGTGCCTGTACGGCATCGGCTCGGTCGAGACCTATTCGGCGATGATCTTCGACCTGAAGAAGGGCCAGAGCGTCGACCAGCGCGAGATCATCCGCAAGCTTGTCGCGCTCCAGTACAAGCGCAACGACGCGGCATTCGCGCGCGGCAATTTCCGGGTGCGCGGCGACAGCCTGGAGATCTTCCCGTCGCACTATGAGGACAGCGCCTGGCGCATCTCCTTCTTCGGCGACGATATCGAGGAGATCACCGAGTTCGACCCGCTGACCGGCGCGAAGGTAGCGTCGCTGGATTACGTCCGCGTCTTCGCCAACTCGCACTATGTCACGCCCGGGCCGACGATGAAGCAGGCGATGGAGGGCATCCGTCACGAGCTGACCGAGCGGCTGAAGGAGCTGGAGATCGAAGGCAAGCTGCTCGAGCATCAGCGGCTGGAGCAGCGGACCAATTTCGATCTGGAGATGATCGCGGCGACGGGCAGCTGCGCGGGCATCGAGAATTACTCGCGCTTCCTGACCGGCCGCATGCCCGGCGAGCCGCCACCCACGCTGTTCGAGTATCTGCCCGAGAACGCGCTGCTGTTCGTCGACGAGAGCCACCAGACGATCGGCCAGATCAACGGCATGTCGCGGGGCGATCACCGCCGCAAGGTGACGCTGGCCGAGTATGGATTCAGACTGCCGAGCGCGATCGACAATCGGCCGCTGCGCTTCAACGAGTGGGAAGCGATGCGTCCGCAGACCGTCTATGTCTCGGCCACTCCGGGCGGCTGGGAGATGGAGCAGACCGGCGGCGTGTTCGTCGAGCAGGTGATCCGCCCGACCGGATTGATCGATCCGCCCGTCGAGATCAAGCCGGTCGAGGAGCAGGTCCAGGACCTGATCCAGGAGTGCAAGAAGACGACGGCCCTAGGTTATCGCACGCTGGTGACCACGCTCACCAAGCGGATGGCCGAGGACCTGACCGAATATATGCACGAGGCGGGGGTGAAGGTCCGCTACATGCACTCGGACACCGAGACGCTGGAGCGCATCGAGCTGATCCGCGACCTGCGCATGGGGGTGTACGACGTGCTGGTCGGCATCAACCTGCTGCGCGAGGGCCTCGACATTCCCGAGTGCGGGCTGGTCGCGATCCTCGATGCCGACAAGGAAGGTTTCCTGCGCAGCGAGACCTCGCTGATCCAGACGATCGGCCGCGCCGCGCGCAACGTCGAGGGGCGGGTGATCCTCTATGCCGACCGGATGACCGGCAGCATGGAGCGCGCGCTCGCCGAGACCGGCCGCCGCCGCGAGAAGCAGCAGGAGTATAATACCGAGCACGGCATCACCCCGGCGACGGTGAAGAAGAATATCGGCGACATCATCGCGCATGTCGCGTCGAAGGACCAGGTGACGGTGGAGATCGACGCCGATCGCCCGCACATGGTCGGCCACAATCTGCGCGCGTACATCGAGGAGCTCGAGAAGAAGATGCGCGACGCCGCGGCCAACCTCGAGTTCGAGGAAGCCGGGCGGCTGCGCGACGAGATTCGGGCGCTCGAGCAGGAAGAGCTCGGGTTGCCGCCGGGCGAGCACAAGGCGCCGATCATGGGCCGCAGCAACGAAGGCAAGCCGGGCACGCGCAAGACGCGCTACGGCAAGGTCCAGAAGAAATGGGGCGGGGGTGGCCGGCGCTAGACTCCTGAGCCGCCTGCGATAATCCTTTCCCCGGCTGATGCGGGGAAGAGGTGCGAATGGCCGGGTGGCGTAAGGGGTTTGCGGACTGGTGGCTGGACGGGCTGTTCGGCCCGCAGCACCGGCGGCGCTTTTCGTTGCGGATCACGCTGCGGCTCGCCTGGCTGCGCTTCCGCCTGTGGCTGCGGCGGCCCAAGGCCGCGGGGCTGCGCCGGCACTGGCCCAAGCCGGTCGCGCTGGCGCTGATCGGCATCCTGGTGCCGCTGAGCATCGGCGGGATCCTGTCGCTGCTGTTCCCCGAGGAAGCGCGCGGCATCGGCGGCGCCTTCCACCGGCTGTTCACCGATCCCGAGGCATCGCGGCTCGAATGGCGCGAGGCGGCGCAGATCCTGCTGCTGCTGATCGGCGTGCCTTCTGCCTTCCTGCTCTGGCTGTTCCGCGACCTCAACGTCAACGCGACGCTCGACAACCAGCGCAAGGATGTGAACCTCAAGGAGTTCCAGGAAATCCAGATGCGCGCGGCGGGCGCGATCGACGAGAAATTCCCCGCCGCGGCGCGCGAGACGCTACAGATCGCGGCGCTCCACCAGATGCGGTCCTTCCTGCGCGGCGAATATGGCAAGAGCTTCCAGCGCCCCGCCTTCGAGCTGCTGCGGGCACGGCTGGTGGGGAGCGCGCAGACCACCGGGAGCAGTATCGTCGGGGAATGGATGCGGGAATGGCGCGCGCGGTCCGCCGACTTGAAGGGACGTGCCCAGAGGGCCGCGATAACCGAAATGAAGCAGGAGATTGCCGGCGCACGCCGAAAACTGCGCCCCTGCGCGATCGCAACTGCCGAGCAGACCATTCTCAGCGAGGAGTGGGAAGCGATACTTCAGGGCGGCATGCCGCTTGCCGGCTCCGCCTTCGATCGCATCCAGCTTGGCGCCGGCGTCGTGCTTGCTGGCGGCAGCTTCGCCGCCTGCAGCTTCCGGCTGGCGAAGCTTCGTTATCTTCATATGGAGCGCGCCGACCTGACCAGCGCCCATCTGGAAGGCGCCTATCTGCGCGGCGCGCATCTCGAAAAGGCGGTCCTCGCCTACGCCCATCTCGAATATGCCTCGTTCGTAGGCGCCAATCTCGACAGCGCGGAGCTTTGGGAAGTGAGCGCGGCGGGGGCCCGCTTCAATAGTGCCTCGCTGCGCCATGCCAGGCTTTATGAGGCGGACCTGCGGGGTGTTTCTTTCTCCAGAGCGGACCTGCGCGGCGCGGACTTGCGCTATGCCGACCTGTCGGGCGCGACCTTGCGGGATGCGCGGCTGGAAGGAGCGCGGCTCGTCGATCAGGACGCGACTTCGCTCGGGAGTTGCGCCAACGCGGCCTTCGATGACGCCACCGAATTCGCGCTGGACTGGCCCTCGCTCTCCGAAGCCGAGCGCGATGCCGCCCGCCAGCCCTGGATCGACAAGGGCATGAAGCGCGTCTGAGGCGACGCTTGCATTCAATTGCGTTAGCGCTAACAATTCTCGGGAAAGCGAGTGGCGGGCATGGACCTGCTGCCGAATATCGAGGGGATGACGATGCGCTGGAACGCGGTTTCGAGCTTGATGGTGCTTGCGCTCGTGGCGTGCAGTGGGGGCACTGCTTCTGCCGGCGGGGGCGGCACGGCGATCACGCCGACGCCCAGCGCCAGTCCGTCGCCAACACCGAGCCCTTCGCCCAGCCCCACCGCGACCGCGCCGGCCTATATGCCTGCCGCTGCCTTCGTGCCGACCACCGGGATCTCGCTACCGATCGGCAAGTGCGTGAACATGGGCAACCATCTCGAGGCGCCGAACGAAGGCGACTGGGGCCGGGCGCTGGTCGATGCCGACTTCGCCATCGTCAAGGCGGCGGGGTTCACCACGGTGCGGGTGCCGGTACGCTGGTCGACACATGCACTGGCCGCCGCGCCCTACACGATCGACGCCGCCTGGATGGCGCGGGTGCGGCATGTGGTCGACACCGCCCGGGCGGCGGGGCTCAACGTGATCCTCAACCTCCATCATTATGAGGAGATGGCGACCGCGCCGGCGGCGCATGCCGCGCGCTTCGCCGAGCTGTGGAAGCAGATCGCCGCCGAGTTCGCCGGCGAACCGACCGCGTCGGTATGGTTCGAGCTGATGAACGAGCCCAATGGTGCGCTCAACGACAGCAATCTGCAGGCGGTGCTGGCGCCGGCGCTGGCCAATGTCCGGGCGACCAACCCGACCCGGCCAGTGATCCTGGGCGGGCAGAGCTGGAGCGGGGTGGATTCGCTCGCCAGCCTGTGGATCCCGTCGGACCCCTATGTGGTCGCGACGATCCACACCTATGATCCCTTCGCCTTCACCCACCAGGGCGCGACCTATGTGACGCCTACGCCGCCGCTCGGCCGCAGCTTCGGCAGCGCTGCGGATTATGCCGAGCTCGACGGCAACCTCGCCAAGGTGCGGGCCTATATGACGCGGACCGGGCGTAGCGTGTTCGTCGGCGAATATGGCGTGCACGACGACCCGGCGATCCCGCTGGCCGAGCGGGTGAAATATTACGGCACGATCAGCGCGGCCTATGCCTCGATCGGGGTGCAGAGCTGCGCCTGGGCCTATACTAACACCTTCCGGCTGCGCGACGGCAGCGCCTGGCTGCCTGGCATGGTCGAGGCGATCCGGACCACGACGACGTTGCAATAGGACGAGGCAATGGCGCGTTTCGCCGCCGGCACGGTTGCGCGCGGCGCCGGAGTTCCCGCATAAGGCCGGCATGCGCCGCCAGTTGCTCGTCTTCGCCTCCGCACTTGCCATCGCCGGCTGTTCGGAAACGCCGCCCATCGTGCCGGCGCCCGCGCCGCGGCCGGTTCCGGTGCCGACGCCCACGCCGGCCCCTGCGCCTGCTCCGGCGCCCGCGCCGCGCGGTGTCGACTGGCGCGACTGGCCGCTGACGCCCGGCAACTGGGCCTATCGCCAGGACGGGCGCGGATCGATCGCGCTTTACGGCGTCGCCGGCGCCGAGGCTGAGCTGACCCTGCGCTGCGACAGCGGTCGCGGCCGGGTGATCCTGTCGCGCAAGGGCGAAGGCGCCGCTACGCTTACGCTGCGCACCACCAGCACGCTGCGCCAGCTTGGCGTCCAGCCGGTGGCGGCGAGCGGCGCGCCCTGGCTCGCCGCGGACCTGGCGCCGCGCGACCCGGTGCTCGACGCGATGGGCTATAGCCGCGGGCGGTTCCTGGTCGAGGGCGCCGGGCTGCCGACGTTGGTGGTGCCGGCCTATGCTGAGATCCTGCGCGTCGCCGAGGACTGCCGCGGATAGATCGCGGCCTCTCGCGCATTGATGGCGCGAGGAGAGAGGCGATGATCCGCAAGCTCAAGTCGGGCGCGTACCGGCTCTATTCGCGCAAGGTCGATCCCGAGACGCACAAGCGGCGCAACCTGGGCACGTTCGACACCCGCGCGGCGGCCGAAAAGCACGAGCGCGAAGTCCAGTATTTCAAGCGCCACTAAGCCCGTGGGCGGGTGGTGCTTCGCGATGTCGGGGAGGTCGGGTCGCCGGCTTTCGGGCCCAGAATTCCAGAATCGCTCAGAAAAAGATTTTATACAAGTCTTGTTCTGCGACTCGCGGTGATTCAAATAGTTGGCGTACCCGAACAGGGTACGTGCTCTTCAACTGGCGAAAGGAGGTGATCCGATGTCTCATGGTTCAGCAATGGGGTCGGTTCAGTTCGTTCGGGAGACGCACCGCTAAGCTGACGGAAGCGATCGGAAGCCCTCCGATCGTATGGCGCACGGGAGGTATTCTCCTCCAATCAACGGCGCCGATCCGAAGCAAAGCGGTCCGCATGGTCTCCCGGGCTGGAGCTTCCGGCCGCTGTGACCATGTCGGAGGTCGCCGGGTCGTCGGGAGACGCCCCGGCGACCTCTTTCATTTCTGCGGAAGCGCATGTGCAACCCCTGCGAGAGCGGGGGTTTTATTTTGGGCCCGGCGCCTGGGCGATCCGGTCGAGCCAGCCGGGCAGCGCGGCGAAGCGATCGAGCTGGGTGAAGCGTGGATGGTCGCTCGGCACGGTGGCGCGCTCATGCGACCAGGACATTTCGGGCGGCAGGAATGCAGCCCACCCGCCGGCGGCGAGCACCGGGGCGATGTCCGACCGGATCGAGTCTCCCGCCATGCCGGCGCGCTCGGGGGCAACGCCGTAGTGCTCGAACAGGCGGACAAAGGTCGAAGGCGTCTTGTCGCTGACGATCTCTACGCCGTGGAACAGCTCGCCCAGGCCCGAGGCGGCGAGCTTGGCTTCCTGGTGGAGCAGGTCGCCCTTGGTCACCAGCACCAGGCGGACGCGATCGGCCAGCGCGGCGAGCGTCTCGCCGACCCCGTCGAGCAGTTCGACCGGATGCGACAGCAACTCGCGTCCTGCGGCCAGCATCGCGGCGACTGCCTGCGGGGTGAGTGCGTCGCCACATAATTGGGTAGCGGTCTCGATCATCGAGAGCGTGAAGCTTTTCGCGCCATAGCCGTAGAGCCGCAGATTGGCGCTCTCCATCGCCTCGAGCCGTTCGCGCGCCACCCCTTCGGCCGCGAAGGGTGCCATCATCGCGACGAAGGCCCGTTCGGCGGCGTCGAAGTGGCGCATATTGTGCCAGAGCGTGTCGTCGGCATCGAGGCAGAGCAGGTCGAGCGGCATGGGGCGTGCTTTAGCGCCGCCGCGCCTTGCGGACCACGTATAAGATATGCGCGGCCGCCCAGGGCGTTTCAGCGCGCTCGCGTGAACGCCACGCGGCGCACGCCGCCGTCAAAGTCCTTCGCGCCCAGCACGAGCAGGTTGTTGCCGTCGAGCAGGGTGACCGGCGCCGAGAGGCGCAGCTTCTGCCAGCCGGTGCTCGCGGATGCTGCGAGCGTGAAGACGGTGCCGTTCAGCGTGAGCGTCAGCGTGCCGGGCTTGCCGGCCTTCGCCTCGACTTCGATCGCGTAGCGGCCGCCGCCATCGGCGGAGAGCGAGTAGCGCATCCATTCGCCGGGCTTGAAGTCGCTGACATAGAGGCTCTCGCCTTCCCCGCGGGCGATGTCGACGCCGTCGTTGCGCCAGGTGCGGCCGTTGTTCCACAGCGTGCGGCCCTTGCCGGTGGTGACATGGTAATTGGCGTCGTCGGTGTCGTGATAGGCGACGCCTGCCGGGCCGATATCATAGTCCACGGCATCGAAGGCGCCGCCTTCCGACGTGACCAGCAAGGGCGCGGAGGGGCGGGGGCTGGGATCGTGCGGCTGGCGCAGCATCGCGTCGACCACGTCCTGGTGGAACAGGTTGTTCTCGTAGCGGATGTCGTGCCGGGCGAGTTGCATCAGCGTGGCATAGGCTTCGTCGGCACTCGGGCGCGGGCCCTTGCCGGTCCAGTATGCGACCAGCTTCGCCCAGCCGGGATTGGGCGCGATCTCGAGCGGGTTGTTGAAGCCGATCTTCTTCAGCGGCCAGAAGGCCCAGCCGATCTGGTGCTTCTCGACCAGCGCTATCGCGTCGCGGAACCAGACGTTCGAGTTCTCGCCCGACTCCCCGAGCCAGAGCGGCATGTTGTGCGTATCGCGCAGCTTGAGGAACGGCGCGATCGCGGCCTCGTCGTTGGTGTTCCAGTATTTGTGGAAGCTGAGCGCGGTGTTCCTGTCGGCGAAGGGGAGGAGGCCGGCATAGTTGTTGCCCCAGCAATTGCCCTCGATCACGAGCATGTGGCGCTTGTCGACCTGGCGGATCGCGGCGGCGATGTCGGTGTAGAGCTGCTTGAGCGGCGCGTTGCCCTCTTCCTTGCAGCCATGGTCACCGCCGGGGGCGGAGAAATCCCAATTGGGCTCGTTGAGCAGGTCGTACGCCCCGATGCCGGGCTCGTTTGCGTAGCGCTGGGCGAGCTTGCGCCACAGCGCGATCGTCTTGCGGCGGTTCTCGGCGCTTTGCCAAAGCGAGGGCTTGCCGGGATCGCGATCGGCGATCGGCAGGTCGTTGCCCTGGCCGCCGGGCGCGGCGTGCAGGTCGAGGATCAGGTACATGCCGTTCGCCCTGGTCCAGGCGAGCAGCGTATCGATGCGGCGGAAGCCGTCCTCGAGCCAGCTATCCTTGCCGGCGACCGGCTCCTTCTCGATCGGCAGGGTGAGCAGGTTGTAGTGGATCGGCAGGCGGACCGAATTCATGCCCCAGCGCGCCATCCTGTCGATGTCCGCCTTGCGCGTGTGGTTGTCGAGCCAGGCCTGGTAGAATTCGGCGGTCTTCTCCTCGCCGATCAGCTCGGCGATCGCGGCGCGGATGCGATATTGCTGGCCCGAGCCAAGCTGGCCGAGCTGGAGCATATAGCCCTCCTGCAGCATCCAGCCGCCGAGCCCCATGCCGCGGAGAAGGACGGGGTTGCCGCTCTCATCAACGATGCGCTGGCCATCGGCGCGGAGCCAGTCCTGCGCCGATGCTGGCAACGTTGTCATGCAGGCAAGCAGCGCGAGCGCGAGCTTCTTCATCCGGGCAATCCTCTCGATTTTTGGAGAGGGTAGCGCGGGGCTCGGGGTTCGTCACCCTGTCTCCCTCTCCCCTGAAGGGGAGAGGGCGTAGGGCCTCAGCCTTCGAGGATCGGGTGCCGGTCGCGTAGCCGGTCGGCGACGCGCTCGACCGCGGCATTCTCGTCGGCTTCGCCGCCAGGGGTGATCGACCAGTTGCAGTGCGGATGCGTCGCGGCGCTGTAGAGCTTCACCGGGCCGATGACGTTGCGCCAGCGCCGGCGGGTGCCGCCGACTTCGCGCAGCAGGATGGCGAGGAACTGGTCGGTGATGTCGAGCGCGGTCATGCGCCCTCCGCCGCCAGGCCCTTGAGCCGGTAGAGCATCTCAAGCGCCTCGCGCGGGCTCAGGCTGTCGATGTCGAGTTCACCGAGTTCGGCGCGCAGCGTGTCGACCGCTTCTTCCTCCTCGACCGCCATCGCGGCGAAGAGCGGCAGGTCGTCGAGACCCGCGGCGAGGCCGCCGGTCTGGGCGCGGCCCGCCTCCAGCTTGTCGAGCACCGCCTTGGCGCGCTTGATCGTCACCGGCGGCAGGCCCGCCAGGCGGGCGACGGCGAGGCCGTAGCTGCGGTCGGCCGGGCCCTCGGCGACTTCGTGGAGCAGGACGAGATCGCCCTTCCATTCGCGCGCGCGGACATGGTGGAGGGTGAGCGCGTCGCAGCGCTCGGCCAGCCGGGTCAGCTCGTGATAGTGCGTCGCGAACAGGCACCTGCACCGGTTGTCCTCATGGATCGCCTCGACCACCGACCAGGCGATGGCGAGGCCGTCATAGGTCGAGGTGCCGCGGCCGACTTCGTCGAGGATCACGAAGCTGCGCGGGGTCGCCTGGGCGAGGATCGCTGCGGTCTCGACCATCTCGACCATGAAGGTCGAACGGCCGCGCGCGAGATTGTCCGAAGCGCCGACGCGGCTGAACAGCCGGTCGACCATGCCGAGCGTCGCACGGGTGGCCGGGACGTAGCTGCCGGCCTGGGCAAGCACTGCGATCAGCGCGTTCTGGCGCAGGAAGGTCGACTTGCCGCCCATGTTCGGGCCGGTGACCAGCCAGAGGCGGCTGCTCTCCGAGAGGTTGCAGTCATTGGCGACGAAACGGCCACCCGACTTGGCGACGGCTTCCTCGACCACCGGATGGCGGCCGCCGTCGATCTCGAAACAGGCATGCCCGACCAGATGGGGCCGTGCCCAGCCACCCTCGGCGGCGCGTTCCGCCAGGCCCGCCGAGACGTCGATCCGCGCCAGGGCATCGGCAGTGCGGGCGATAGGCTCGCGCGCCGAAAGGGCGCGGGTGGTGAGGTCTTCGAGATGCGCGGCCTCGGCGGCGAGGCCGTGCGCGCCGGCCTGCGTTACCTTGAGCGCGACTTCGTGCAGCTCGGGCGCGTTGAAGCGGACCACGCCGGCCAGCGTCTGGCGATGCGTGAACCCGCTGTCCTGCGCCATCAGCGGGTCGGCATTCTTCGCCGGCACTTCGATATGATAGCCGAGCACGCCGTTGTGGCGGATCTTGAGCGAGCCGATGCCGGTGCGCGTGCGATATTCGGCCTCGAGCGCGGCGATGGCGCGGCGGCCACCGGCGCCGGCGTCGCGCAGATCGTCGAGCGCGGCGTCATAGCCCTCGGCGATATAGCCGCCATTGTTGGCGTCGACGGGCGGCTCGGGAACGAGTGCGCGGCTGAGCAGGTCGATCAGTGCGCCATGCCCGCGCATCTGCGGGATCAGGCTGTCGAGCAGCGGCGGGATGCCGGTGGCCTCCAGCCGCTCGGCAAGGCGCCAGGCGCCATCGAGCCCGTCGCGGAGCTGGCCGAGGTCGCGCGGGGAGCCGCGGCCGGCGGCGATGCGGCCGAGTGCGCGGCCGATATCGGGCATGGCGCGGAGCGCGCCGCGGACCATGTCGCGCAGCAAGGCGTCGTCATGGAAATGGGTAACGAGATCGAGCCGCGCCTCGACACTCGGCCGGTCCATCAGCGGGGCGGCGATATCGGCGCCGAGCAGGCGCGCGCCGGCGCCGGTGACCGTGCGGTCGACGCTGTCGAGCAGGCTGCCCTTGCGGGTGCCGGCAGAGCTGACGGTGAGTTCGAGGCTCTCGCGCGTCGCCGCGTCGATCGCCATCGCAGCCTCGGTGCGCGAGACGCGGGGCGGGCGCAGGAAGGGCAGCGCGCCCTTGGCGGTATGCTCGAGATAGGCGGCGAGGCCCCCGGCGGCGGCAAGCGCGGCGCGGGAGAACTGGCCGAAGCCGTCCAAGGTGGCGACGCCGAACAGGCGCTTGAGCCGGGCTTCGCCGCTTGCGCTGTCGAAGTCGATCTTCGGGCGGGTGATCGTGGCGAGTTCTTCGAATGCCGAGCCGTCCGCTACCGCCGTCTCGGCGGGATTGAGCCGGGCGATCTCGGCACCGGCGCGGTCGGCAGTCGTCTCGATGATCTCGAACAGGCCGGTCGAGATATCGGCGCAGGCGATCGCGACGCTGCCGCCGGCTTCGCCCAGCGCGACGCACCAGTTGGCGGTGCGGCTGTCGAGCAGCGACTCCTCGGTCAGCGTGCCGGCAGTGACCACGCGGATGATCGCGCGGTTAACCAGCGCCTTGGAGCCCATGCGCTTGCGCGCTTCCTCGGGCGTCTCGGTCTGGTTGGCGATGGCAACGCGGTGGCCGGCCTTGATCAGCCGGGCGAGATAGCCCTCCATCGCGTGCACCGGCACGCCGCACATCGGGATGCGCTCGCCGTCATGCTCGCCGCGCGCGGTGAGCGCGATGTCGAGCACGGCGCTGGCGATCTTCGCATCCTCGAAGAACAGCTCGAAGAAGTCGCCCATCCGGTAGAACAGCAGGCAGTCCTCGGCCTCGGCCTTCAGGGCGAGATATTGCGCCATCATCGGAGTGGGAGCTGTGGAGGCCATGTCAGGCCCGGACTAGCCGAACCCCTCCGCCGATCAACACCTGCTCGTCGCTTTTCTGGGGAAAAGCGTGCTGTGCGGGATTCCGCACAAATGGCTGAATTATCAGACCAGAGACCGGCCTGTTTCGGCATGAAATGGCGGATTCAACGCATTGCGGCGCTGGGAAGGCGACCGTAAAGGAAAACCAATCCCGGGAGAGAAGAATGTCTGAGGAATCGAACGTCCAGTTTTCCGAGCGCGAGGCGCTGCTCTACCATTCGGAGGGACGTCCGGGCAAAATCGAGATCATCGCATCGACGCCGATGGCGACGCAGCGCGACCTGGCGCTGGCCTATTCGCCGGGCGTGGCGGTGCCGGTGCGCGCGATCGCTGCCGATCCGGCGACGGCGTACGACTATACCGCCAAGGGCAACCTGGTTGCCGTGATCTCCAATGGTACCGCTATCCTGGGCCTCGGCAATCTCGGCGCGCTGGCTTCCAAGCCGGTGATGGAAGGCAAGGCAGTGCTGTTCAAGCGCTTCGCCGATGTCGACTCGATCGACATCGAGCTGAAGACCGAGGACGTCGACCGCTTCATCGATGCGGTCGAGCTGATGGAGCCGAGCTTCGGCGGCATCAACCTGGAGGACATCAAGTCCCCGGAATGCTTCGTGATCGAGCAGACTCTCCGCGAGCGCATGAACATCCCGGTGTTCCACGACGACCAGCACGGCACCGCGATCATCGCCGCTGCCGGCCTGATCAACGCGCTGCATCTCACCGGGCGCGACATCAAGACCACCCGGGTGGTGGTGAACGGCGCCGGTGCTGCCGCAATCGCCTGTGCCGAGCTGATCAAGGCGATGGGCCTGCCGCACGACAATCTGCTGATGTGCGACCGCACCGGCGTGATCTACCAGGGGCGCGAGGGGATCAACCAGTGGCAGTCGGCGCATGCCGTCGCCACCGATCGCCGCAGCCTGGCCGATGCGCTCGAAGGCGCCGATGTGTTCCTGGGCCTCTCGGCCGCGGGCGCGCTGCCCGCCGAGCTGCTCAACCACATGGCATTGAAGCCGATCATCTTCGCGATGGCCAATCCCGATCCCGAGATCACCCCGCCCGAAGCGAAGCGCGCCCGCCCGGACGTGATCATCGCCACCGGCCGTTCGGACTATCCGAACCAGGTCAACAACGTGCTGGGCTTCCCCTTCATCTTCCGCGGCGCGCTCGACGTGCGTGCCACGACGATCAACGACGCGATGAAGGTCGCCGCCGCGCAGGCGATCGCCGAGCTCGCCCGCCAGCAGGTGCCCGAGGAAGTCGCGGTCGCCTATGGCGTGCAGCACAGCTTCGGCCCGGACTATATCATTCCGGCGCCGTTCGATCCGCGGCTGATGGAGCTGGTGCCCGCCGCCGTCGCCCAGGCCGCGATGGACTCGGGCGTGGCGACCAAGATGATTACCGACATGGCGGCCTATCGCCAGACGCTGCGCGCCCGCCTCAACCCGACCACCTCGGTGCTCAGCCTCGCCTATGAAGGCGCCAAGGCCAATCCGAAGCGGGTGATCTTCGCCGAGGCGGAAGAGGAAGTCGTGCTGCGCGCGGCGATCGCCTTCAAGAATGATGGCTATGGCACGCCGGTGCTGGTCGGCCGCGAGAGCGTGCACGACCGGCTCAAGGCGCTCGGCGCCAATCCGGACGAGTTCGAGCTGCACAACAGCGTCAACTCGCCGCTCGTCCCTGAGATGGTCGACTTCCTCTATGCGCGCCTCCAGCGCCGCGGCTATCTGCGCCGCGATGCCGAGCGCATGGTCAACCGCGACCGCAACATCTTCGGCGGCCTGCTGCTCCAGCTCGGCCATGCCGATGCGATGATTACCGGCGTGACCCGCACCTGGGCCGAATCGATGCGCCAGGTGAAGCGCGTGATCGACCACCGTCCGGGCCAGACTCCGTTCGGCATGCACGTGCTGGTCGGCCAGTCGCACACGGTGTTCATCGCCGATACGACGGTCAACGAGCGCCCGAGCGCGGAAGAGCTGGCCGACATTGCCGAGGGCGCCGCCACCGTCGCCCGCCGCATGGGCCATGAGCCGCGCGTCGCCTTCCTCAGCTACTCCAACTTCGGCAACCCCGAAGGCCAGTGGCTCGACAATGTCCGCGGCGCGATCAAGGTGCTCGACGGGCGCTCGGTCGAGTTCGAATATGAAGGCGAGATGTCGCCGGACGTCGCGCTCAATGCGCGCCAGCTCGCCAACTATCCGTTCGCGCGGATCTCGGGCCCGGCGAACGTGCTGATCATGCCCGGCCTGCAGTCGGCCAATATCTCGGCCAAGCTGCTGCGCGAGCTGGGCGGCGACTCGACGATCGGCCCGATGCTGATCGGCATGGAGAAGCCGGTGCAGATCGCGCCGATGACCGCGACGGCGAGCGAGCTGGTGACGCTGGCGGTGCTGGCGGCCGGAGGCATTGCCCGCTGATCTAGCTCGATAAAACACCTCTTGCCTGCTACATTTGTAGCATGTTACAGATGTAGCAGGTTAGAGGAGTTCGAGTCGTGATCGAATCGCTGCCGCGCCGCGAGCGCGAGGTATTCGAAGCATTGTGCAGCCTGGGCGAGGGCACGGCCGCCGCCGTGCGCGGCGCGATGGGCGATCCGCCGAGCGACTCCGCGGTGCGCACCCTGTTGGGCCGGCTCGAGGCCAAGGGCCTGATCGGCCACCGCACCCATAACCAGGCCTATGTCTATGCCCCGGTGCCGCAGACCGATGCGGTGGCCGAGACCGCGTTGCAGCGGCTGGTGCAGACCTTCTTCCAGGGATCGGCGGCGCGCGCCGCGACCGCCCTGCTCGGCATGGAGAAGGCGCTGACCCGCGCCGAGATCGACGAGCTTCAGCGCGCGATCGACGAAGCCCGGGGAGAGGCGCAATGATCCCCGCACTGCTGATCGAGCTGGGCTGGAAATCGGCGCTTGCCTGCGGCGTGGCGCTGCTCGCCAGCCAGGCCTTGCGTGGCCGCCCGGCGGCGCAGCGCGTCGCGATGCTGCGCGCCGGCATTGCTGCATTGCTGCTGCTCCCGCTGCTGATCCTGACCGTGCCGGTGCTCGAGATCGCCGTGCTGCCCGCCGTGGCGCCGCTGCCCGAAATGCCGGTGATCGAGATCGTGTCCGTGCCTGTCGCGCCGCCCGAGACTGCCGAGATCGACTGGATTGCCCTGGCGTACGGCGCGGGCGCGGCGCTCGTGCTGCTTCGCCTCGCGATCGGGCTCGCCATGTTGCACCGCTGGACCCGCCATGCGGTGCCCGCCTCCAACCCTGTGTGGCTGGAGGCGATCGCACGGGCCGCCGAACCCTTGAAGCGGCCCGTGCGGTTACTCGTCTCGCCGCGCGTCCCCTCCCCGCTAAGCCATGGGGTAGTGCCCGCCACGATCCTGATCGGCCCGGATACCGAACGCTGCCCGGATCGCGCCGCCGCGGTGATCGCGCACGAGATGGCGCATGTCCGCCGCTTCGACTGGCCGGCGATGCTCGCCGCGCGGATTGCGCTGGCGCTCTACTGGTTCAACCCGCTCGCCTGGCTGCTTGTCGTCGAGCTGGCGCGCCAGACCGAGCTGGCTGCCGACGAGGATGCCGTCACGCGGGTCGCGCGGACCGACTATGCCCAGGCGCTGCTCGCGGTGGCCGGGGGCTGCGGCGCGCATGCGGCGTGCGGCATGGCGGTGACGCGCAGTGCGCTAGGGCGGCGCATCCGCCGCGTGCTCGATGCCGCGCCGGCCAAGCCGGCAAGCGGGCTGCTCTGCGCCGTGCTGATCGGCAGCGTGCCGCTGGGGATTGCGCCGCTCGCCGCGATGCAGCTGGTGCCCGTGCAATCGGCGCCGGAGCGGCAGGCGACGGAGAGCGTCCGCCAGCCGGCGCCGCAGCCTGCCCGCATTGCCGCTGCCGAGGCGAGGCCGGCGCAAGCGACAGCGGTCGAAGCACCCAAGGCCAGGCGGATTGCGCCCCGGCGCGCGCCTGCCACCGCACCGGTTTCTGCAGGGCTCGAGCCGCCGCTGGCGATGATGCGCACCGCTGACCTGCCGGCGGGCGCGGCGTTCCGGACCCGGTTCCAGGCCAAGATGGAGCGGTGGCGGGTGTTCAAGCGCACCTCCGACGGCAAGGTGGTGCCGGGCACCGAAGCGACGGTCCAGGCCGAGGAGACCGGGCTGCGCATGGCCAAGGCTGCGCTTGCTGCGAAGGAAGAGGGCAAGCCGCCGGCTGGGACCATAAGAGGCGCCGGCCCGGATCAGCGCTTCCAGGTGCAGCTGCATATCCAGGCGGCGAGCCATTTGCGCGCGGAGGCGCAGGATTATCGCAACCGCGCCCGCGATACGAGCCTCTCACCCGATGTCCGCGAGAGTTATTACAAGGCGGCGTCCTCGCTGCGCGCCGAGGCCGAGAAGCTCGAAAAGCAAGCGCGGCAGATGCAGGCCGCGCTCTAGCCCGGCCCTGAACCCCAACCACTGAACCAAAGCGCGGCTTTCGCGCCACGGAGCCGGCTTGCCCGGCAACTTAAGGGAGAATGACGATGCGTTCGATCCTGTTCCTGTCCCTTGTCCTGGTCGGCGCCTGCGCGGCGCGCGATCCCCGGCCCGAGCCGGTCGCGGGCTTTGCCTATAGCGACCTCGCGCTCGAGACCGCGGAGGGGCGCGGCGTGCTGCGTGCCCGTGTCGATGCCGCGGCGCAGGCCTATTGCCGCGACCATGCCGACGAAGTCACGCCGCAGCTGATCCGCACCCAGTCGAGCTATTGCCTCGACACGCTGCGCCAGTCGCTGGTCGAGGAAATGCCCGGCGCGGTGCGCAAGGCCTATTGGCAGCGCTAGCCGTCGATGCTGATGCCTACCGATGCGTTGACCAGCCCGCCGTCGACCGTGATCGTGTCGCCCACGACGTAGTCGCCGGCGCGGCTGGCCAGGTAGATGGCGGTGCCGGCCATGTCCTCGTCGACGCCGATGCGCTTTGCCGGGATCGCCTTGGCGACTTCGCCGCCATGATCGCGGGCCGCCTTGTTCATGTCGCTGGCAAAGGCGCCGGGGGCGATCGAAGTGACGTTGATATGGTCGCGGATCAGCCGGGCGGCCATGCGCTTGGTCAGGTAGATCAGCGCCGATTTCGAGGCGTGGTAGCTATAGGTTTCCCAGGGATTGAGCCGCTGGCCGTCGATCGAGGTGATGTTGATCACCTTGGCCGGCTGCTGCGCCGAGCCGCCGGCCTTGAGCAGGGCGTGCAGCGCCTGGGTAAGGAAGAAGGGGGACTTCACGTTGAGGTCCATCACCTTGTCCCAACCCTTTTCGGGGAAGGTCTCGAAGGGCTCGCCCCAGGCGGCGCCGGCATTGTTGACCAGGATGTCGAGCCGTTCCTCGCGCTCGGCAAGGGCGGCGGCGAGCGCCTTGCAGCCTTCGACCGTGCCGACGTCCATCGGCAGGGCGATGCAGTTCGGGCCGAGTTCGGCGGCGGTCTCCTCACAGGCTTCGGCCTTGCGCGACGAGACATAGACCTTGGCGCCCTGGGCAACGTAGCCGGCGGCGATCATCTTGCCGATGCCCCGCGAGCCGCCGGTGACGAGTGCGATCCGGCCGTCGAGGCGGAACAGGCTGGTGGTGTCCATCTTCTTACTCCCTCTCTCCTTCAGGAGAGAGGGCAGGGGAGAGAGGCTCTGTCCGCCCGCTCTTCCTTGCCCCTCTCCCCGACCCTCTCCCCGCCAGCGGGGAGAGGGAGATTGTTCACCCACCCCGCTTCAGCGTCTCGCGGGCGATGATGAGCTGCTGGATCTGGCTGGTGCCTTCGTAGATCCGGAACAGCCTGACATCACGGTACAGCCGCTCGATGCCGTAATCGGCGATGTAACCCGCGCCGCCGAAGATCTGCACGGCGCGGTCCGCCACCCGGCCGACCATCTCGCTGGCGAAATACTTGGCGGCAGCGGCTTCCATTGTGGTGTTCTGGCCGGCGTCCTTGGCGGCGGCGGTTTCCAGCACCAGCGCCTTTGCCGCCAGTGCCTCGGTCTTGGAATCGGCGAGCATCGCCTGGATCAGCTGGTGCTCGGCGATCGGCTTGCCGAACTGCTTGCGCTCGCTGGCATAGGCGACGCAATCGGCAATCAGCCGCTCGGCGACGCCGACGCAGACCGCCGAGATGTGGAGCCGGCCGCGGTCGAGCACCTGCATGGCGATGCGGAAGCCTTCGCCCTCGGCGCCGAGCCGGTTGGCGGCGGGGACGGGGACGTCGTCGAACACCACGTCCGCCACCCGGGCGCCCTTCTGGCCCATCTTCTTCTCGGGCTCGCCGATGCTGAGGCCGGGCAGGTCACGCGGCACGAGAAAGGCGGAGACGCCGCGGCCGCCGGGCGCGTCGCCGGTGCGGGCCATGACGGTGAACAGCTCGGCCTTGTCGGCATTGGTGATGAAGCGCTTGGTGCCGGTGAGGCGGTAGACGTCGCCGTCCCTGACCGCCCGGGTCTTCACCGCACCGCTGTCCGAGCCGACATCGGGTTCGGTCAGCGCGAAGCTGGTGACGATCTCGCCGCTGGCGATCTTCGGCAGCCACTCGGCCTTCTGCTCGGGCGTGCCGGCCATGACCAGGCCCTGCGAGCCGATGCCGACATTGGTGCCGAACGAGGACCGGAAGGCCGGGGTGGTACGGCCGAGCTCGATGGCGACCTTGCACTCCTCGAGCATGGTCAGGCCCAGTCCGCCATATTCCTCGGCGATCGACAGGCCGAACAGGCCGAGCGCCTTCATCTCCTCGGTCACCGCGGCGGGGATGGCGTCGGCGGCCTCGACTTCGCCCTCCAGCGGCCGGAGGCGCTCGCTCACGAAGCGGCGGAGCTGCAAGATCAGCGTATCGAAGACTTCGGGGTCGAGCGCCATTGCTTCACGTTCCTCAGGTTCGAAGCGGGACGCTATACCGCTAGTAAGGGGTTGGGCAAGCCATACCCGATGTTCCAATCTGTTCCGGTTGACCCGGTGCATGCGGCACCTATGCTGCGCGCCAAAGGGTCGCAAAGGGGAATGCAGGGCATGGAAGCGAACCAGGCGGCAGTGCCCCCGACGCGGCGAATCCGCACCCCGATCATGCTTGCTTACGGCTTCGGCACCGTGGCGTACGGCGTGAAGGACTTCTGCTTCTCGACCTTCCTGCTGTTCTTCTTCAACCAGGTGATGGGGCTGCCGGCGACCGAGGTCGGCTTCGCGATCATGTGCGCGCTGCTGCTCGACGCGGTGGCGGACCCGGCGATCGGCTTCCTTTCGGACCGGACCAGCAGCCGCTGGGGACGGCGGCATCCCTGGATGTACGCCTCGGCGATTCCGATCGCCCTTGGCTGGCTGCTGCTGTGGAACCCGCCATCGCTGTCGCATTCGAACATGCTGCTCTGGGTATTCGCCATGTCGGTGCTCGTCCGCACCGCGGTCTCCGCCTACGAAGTGCCGAGCCAGGCGCTGACTCCGGAGCTGTCCGCCGATTACGAGGAGCGGACGCGGATCATGGCGTACCGCTTCCTGTTCGGCTGGGCGGGCGGGCTGGGGATGATGATCCTCGCCTATGCCTGGCTGCTCGGCCCGTCGCCGGGGCATCCCAACGGCCAGCTGGTGCGGGAGAACTACCCGGGCTTCGCGCTGGCCAGTGCGCTGATCATGGTCTTCGCCATCCTTGTCTCGGCAACGGGCACGCATGGCGAGATCAAGCGGCTGCCCCGGGCCGAGGTCCGCCGCCAGCCGCTCGGCAAGCATTTCGCCGAGCTGGGCGAGACGGTGCGCAACCGCGCCTTCCTGATCCTGATGGCCGCCGGGCTCTGCTATTATTCCGCCCAGGGCGTCAGCTTCGCGCTGTCGAGCTATCTCTACGCCCATGTCTGGCGCTTCGAAGGGCAGGATTTCACGATCATCGCCTTCTCGCTGCTGGTCGGGGCCTTCTTCGCCTTCCTGCTCGCCCCCTATGCCTCGCGCCGGCTGGGCAAGCCGGTTGCGGCGACCTGGCTGATGGCGGCGGCGGCCTTCTGGGTTGCCCTGCCCTATGTTCTGCGGCTCGCCGGGCTGTTCCCGGCGCCGGGCTCGGCCTGGATGCTGCCGTCGCTCTTCGCCATCTATGCCGCCAACGTGACCTGCAGCATCGCGGCGACCATCCTCGGCTCCTCGATGATGGCCGATGTCGTCGAGCAGTCCGAGATCGAGACCGGGCGGCGGAACGAGGGCGTGTTCTTCGCCGGCGCCTTCTTCATCCAGAAATGCTGCAGCGGCCTGGGCATCTGGGCGACCGGCCTGCTGCTCGACCTGGTCGACTTCCCCGCCGCCGCAAAGCCCGGCCAGGTGCCACTGGCGACGGTGGACCGGCTGACCATATTGTTCTTCGTCCTCTACGGCGTGCTCGCCTTTGCGGCGGCGGGCTTCTACCGCATCTTCCCCTTCGGCAAGGCCGAGCATGAGGCCCGCGTCGCCGCGCTTGCCGCCGGGAAAGCGGAAATGTCCGCCGAGGGCTGAGCCTCGGCGGACATCCTTTCCTCCCCAGGAAAGTCGTTCCTCATCTTCCTTCGTCATTCCCGCGCAGGCGGGAATCCAGAG
>Ga0164294_10000223_pt1 | contig 54846 bp, 44 predicted proteins | sample GEODES005metaG_FD_111479 | JGI IMG/M metagenome (GOLD analysis project Ga0164294, IMG submission 111479) | Oligotrophic lake water microbial communities from Sparkling Lake, Wisconsin, USA - GEODES005 metaG | ecosystem: Environmental > Aquatic > Freshwater > Lake | place: USA: Sparkling Lake... | reverse complement strand
GACAATCTACAACGCCACCTTCATCGGTGACTCTGGAACCTCTGGCGGCGCTAACACCGGTATCTATCTGGATGACTACTTCGCTGGCCAACTGCACAACTCGGTGCTTCACCAGTTCAGCGGCGCGGCAATTGCCAAGGCGTCTGACGGTGTCGGCAACGGCGTGTCTCCCCAGCCATCTGCAGCCGTGTTCTCCAACAACACTTGGGGCACATTCGCTGGTGGTGCAGGCCTCGTGATCGGCGCAGCCGGTTCACCAACTGGAACGGGTAACTCCGCCGTTGGAACTGATCCTTTGCTCGTTGGCATCAGCCGCACGGCAAATGGCGGTCTTGATCCACGTCCTAACCTTGCCAGCCCACTGCGCAGCTCGACTCTGAGTGCCGCACCGGCAGGCGCGCCTGCAGGTTTCTTCGAAACCACCACTTACCGTGGTGCCTTCGGTGACACCAACTGGCTCAATGGCTGGACCTACCTCAGCCAAAATGGCTACTTGAGTGGCTACCCAGACGCAGGCAGCAGCACCAGTGCTGTCACTGTTGCTGACGCCGATAGCGACGGGATCTCGGACGCTGTGGAAACCGCCAACGCCGGCCTGGGCTTCAACCCAGCCGTCAGTGACGCCACCACCGTGTTGGGAACCCTCAAGACTGCGGCTCAGTTCGCCGCCAACTACACCGCTGGTGAGAACAACGTGAAAAACAACCCAGGTAACTTCAACCTCTACGCTGCGTCTGGTATTCTTGACCTCCGCACGGCGGGTCAAACCACGGTTCAAGCAGGTTCATCGAACGTCACGCTTACACTTCCGGTTCAGAAGTCCACAGGTCTCAGCACCTGGGAATCGGCAGGCAACATGACCCTTACCATCCCGAAAACGGCTGATAAGGAGTTCTACCGCTTGTCGGTTGAAAGCGCTCGATAAGCGCCGAATCTGACGAAATTGTCACACAGGGGCTGTCGGCAAATGCCGGCAGCCCCTCTCTACTTTAAAACGTCATCCACCATGCGTCTCAAATTTTCGATTCTAGCCTTAGTTGCAGCGTTGCCATTGGCCGCTCAAGAAACCTCCGTCACCCCAGCTGATGAGCTACGCGGTTCGATTCGCGAGTGGGTGGAAACCATGCGAAAGATCCAGCAGGAAGAGACTGATTGGACTCGGGACAAGGAGGTTTTGCAAAGTTACAAGGAGGGTCTTGAGAAGGAAATCGAGGACCTCAAGGAACAGATTGATGGAGCCAAAACCCGCCGGGACGGCTCAGACAAGGAATCCTTAGACAAACTCGCCGAGCGCGACCGGTATGTGGCGGCACAAGACGTGCTGATCCCCCTCCTTCGCACAATGGAGGAGGGCTTGGCAGCCAAGTTGGCACTTTTTCCCGCTCCCCTGCGCGAGCAGCCCAAGGTTGCGGTGGCCATCGAGACCCTCGAAAAGGGCCTACGCCTTCCGCCCGAAAGGCAGACTGAGGATCTATCGGTCAGGGTTTACAACGCCACCGAACTGCTCGCCGAGGTCGAGAAGTTCCAACAGCAGGTGCACCTACACACCGAGCTGCGCAAGGAATCGCAAGGGCGCGAGTTCAAGATGCAGATCGTCTATTTTGGCTTGGCCATGGCCTACGGCGTCAATGAAGACGGCACATTTGCCGTCACCGGTCGGCCCGGTGCCGACGGCTGGATTTTCCAAGAACGCCTCGACCTGGCCCCAAAGATTCGAGAACTTGTCAGTGCCGCCAGCGACGAAAAAAACGCAAAATTCAATTACCTTCCTCTTGTTCAACCATGACCATTCACTTTTCCACTGCAAAGTCCCTGCTACTCTCGCTCACGCTCTCGTCGTTTGCTCTCGGCGCAGCAGACAGCCCCGCACAGTCGCTCAAAAATGCCGCCGACGAGCTGCTCACGACCAAGAAGGAGTACTCCGATCTCAGGCTCTCCCTTTATCGTGACATCAACAAGCTTGACGAGCAGGTGCTCACGCTCTCCAAAGAATTGCGAGCCCTCGAGCGCGGCGAAGAACTACGCACCTCCAGCATCCGCACTCTGGAGCGGGAAGTAGAAACCCGCAGAACCGACCACAACTACATCAATGGCGTGCTTGGTCAGTATGCGAAGGCCGTCATTTCCCGCCTGCACCCCGCGGAGCAGCAGTTGTACCGCAGCGGAATCGAATCTCACGACCAGAAGGCAGGTGCGGCAGCGGAAGACCCGAAAACCCAATTAAGCGAACGGTTTGCCATTCTTCAAACTGGCCTGGAACGCTTGGGTGTCATTGCCGGTGGTCGGAAGTTTGAGGGCAAGGCGCTTGGCCGCAGTGGGCAGGCCATCGAGGGCAAGTTGCTGCTCGCTGGGCCTACCGTGCTGTTCTCCGCATTTGACAACTCGTTTGAAGGTGTTGCCTCACTTGCCGATACGGGGGCGGGCCTTGCCGCCATCGTACCACTTGCCAACACGGCCGGGAGTATCGCCAAAGCCATCGAATCGGGCGAAGGCGAGGTGCCGCTCGACGCCAGCAATGGCCGGGCGATCGAGGCCGCGCTCAAGAACCCTGGCGAACATGGCGGGGCGATGGAGCATGTGATGCTGTTTGGCGACATTGCCAAGAACATGATGTTCGACGGTTGGATTGCTGTGGGCATCTGCGTTCTCATGGTCCTCGTTGGCTGGTGGGTCGCCATCAAGAAGTTCAGGTACCTCAACACCGTGCAGCATGCCAACGAGGCATTCCTCAAGCAGTGGTCCGAGGTTTCAACCGACCTTACCGCAATCGATCATGGTGACAAACAAAGCATCTCCAGTTTCGGCGGGCGGACTACGCCCGAGATTCAAAATCTCCTGAAGAAGTCCTCTATCTACGACATTTACCACATTGGATCGGAAGAAATCCGCCACAGGCTCGAGCTGGATCGCACGCGCAAGAAGGGTCTCACCGGTCGGTCAATCCAGGCGATCCGTGCGGCTCTTGATGCCGGGCTCGTGAGGGAAAGTCACAAGCTGACCGACGGGCTCATTTACCTGACCATCAGCATCGCCGGTGGCCCCTATATCGGTCTGCTCGGAACCGTCGTGGGCGTTATGATCACCTTCGCCGTCATCGCCAAAAGCGGTGAGGTCGATGTCAACTCCATCGCACCAGGTATCGCCTCCGCCCTACTGGCAACTGTTGCAGGCCTCATTGTCGCCATTCCCGCACTTTTCATCTATTCTTACCTGAACAGCAGAATCAAGCTCATCGTCAGTGAGATGCAGGTCTTCATCGACGAGTTTGTGGCGAAAATGGCCGAGTTTTACCAAGGTTCAGACAATACCGAATCGGCATCCACCGACACACACTAATCCGCCATGGCTTCTGCAGACGATAAAAGTTTCGATGACATCAATGTCACGCCGATGGTGGACCTCTACTTGGTCCTTTTGCTAATCTTCATCGTGATGACGGCGGCCGGTGTTGAAGGCATGAAGGTTGAGCTTCCCAAGGCGAGCAAGAGCGCCACCAAAAATCTCAGTGTACCCAAGATCCAGGCGATCACGGTTGATGCCGAGGGCAAAGTCCAACTCAATAACACGCCCGTGACGCTCGACGAGTTGGAAACGAAGCTGACGGCCATGAAGGCGAGCACGCCGGATATTCCTGTCGTCGTGCGGGGTGATACGGCCGCCCAGTACAAGGGCGTGATGGGAGTGCTGGATGTGCTTGGCCGCCTCGGTATCGACAAGATCGGCTTGGCAACCCAGAAGCCCAAATAGGCAAGAGACCCTCATGGCGCTCTCGACAGCCACATCTCCAGAACAAAAAAAACGCCGCATGATGCTTGGCATCCTGCTCGGCATTGTCGTTTTCGGGGGCATCGTCTCACTGATGCTCCGGCAAGGGGATAAAAAAGAGGTCAAAGAGAATTTTGTGATTGTGGATCTCGCAGCACCGCCACCACCACCACCACCGCCGCCAGAAGAGGAAAAGCCACCCGAGCCCGAAGAGGAACTAGAGGAACCCAGCGAGATTACTGAGGCGGATGCACCCGATGACATGGCCGAGGACACGGGTGAACAAATTGATCTTGGGATCGATGCGGGTGAACTTTCCTCCGGAACCGGTGATGGAGGGTTTTTGATCAATGTCGGCCGTGGCAAGCGCGGATCTGGCGGAGGAGGAGGGGCAGGCATACTCGACGAAGTTGATGCTCCGCCCTCGCCCATCAGCAAGATCCAGCCGACCTATTCGAACGGCTTACTCAAGAAAGGGGTCGGCGGCAGGGTGTTGATCATTTGTGTGGTGGACGCCTCCGGTAAGGTTGTGTCTGCCAACATCAAGCAATCGGCACATCCCGAACTCGACAAGGCGGCCATCGACGCCGTCATCAAATGGAAATTCAAGCCCGCCAACAAAGCTGGGCGCAACGTCACCGCCAAATGCGTGGTGCCATTCAATTTTGAAGTTAAGAAAAGCTAAGCCATGTTTACCGACCGAATCTTTCGCATCATTCACAAGTTAGGACTTGCCGGGCTGCCTATGGCATCGGTGTTCTTGTCGCACGCCCAAGCACAGGTGATCAGCGCCCCGCCGCTGATGTTTAACGACCCAAAGTTCATCAAGGATTTTGTGGGCAGTTATGGTATCCTTTCAGACGTGGAACCGCCGGTTACGGCTGGCGAGAGGACATTGCTTTCGGAAATCCAAGAGCTCTTTGCCAAGAATCAGTTTGTGGAGGCCGAGCAGGAAATCGTGCGCTACGTCAAAGATGCTGCGAATCCCAAAGAAAAAGACAAGCAACCGACCGAGATCAGCGCTTCGATGGTTTTTGTCTTGGGTAACCTCTACTTTTCATCGGACCGTCAGGAAGAGGCTCGCAGGGCATTTCATGAAGCGATTCGGCGTTTTCCAAGGTTCAGGCGCGCTCACACCAACTTGGGCTACCTCTATGTTTCACAAAACAAGATCAGCGAGGCGCTGCCGATCCTTCAGAGGGCGGTCGAGCTCGGGGAAACCAGTGCGAGGGTCTACGGCCTTCTCGGGTACTGCTATCTCAACCAGAAAAACGCCCTAGCGGCGGAGAACGCCTATCGCCAAGCCTACCTTCTGGACTCCAAAAGCCGCGATTGGAAGCTGGGACTCACCCAGGCACTTGTCTCACAAGAGAGGTATGCAGAGGCCACCAGCATGCTCGCCACGCTGATCAGTGAGAACCCCAACGACCGCCAACTCTGGCTGCAGCAGGCGAATGCTTTGTTGGCTCAGGACAAAAAAATTGAGGCTGCGGTGAACCTCGAGGTCTTGAGGTACAAAGGCGTGGCGACCGAAAGCGACCTCAATTTGCTTGGCAACCTCTACATGGAACAGGGAGAGGGCCAGCTTGCACTTCTCGCCTATCTCGACGCCATCGGAAAGGCAAGCAAGCCGGATATCGCTAGATCGCTCAAATCGGCGCGCATCCTCAATGATTATGGTTTTCCGGACAAGGCGGCCAAATTCGTCGAGCAGGTCTCCCAAACTGGAGGCTTGACCCCGCGCGAAACAATTGACTTGGACCTAGTGCGAGTCCGCATCGCCCAAAGTGCCGGGGAGCAGGAAAAAGTAGGCTCTCTGCTTCTCGACCTCATCGTACGCGACCCAGGCAATGCCGATATTCTTTTGGAATTGGCACGCCATTACGACAACTTGGCGAAGGTCGAAAATGATGAAACCAAACGTGGAGCTCATTTGGTTGAGGCGAAATCTCATTTCAAGCTTGCGAGCGAGAAGCCCGCTGTTGCCTATCAGGCCAATCTTGGCTTGGGGCAATTGTTGGCTCGCGAAAAACAATTCAGCGAGGGATTGCTTTACTTGGAGCAGGCGCTTGTTTTGAAAACTGGGGACAAATCTAGCCTCGAACAATATGTGAGCCGCGTGCGTCGTGCCGCGGATCGCGAAGCGCTGCGCAAAGAGCGTGAAGCGAAGGAACGACTTCAAAAGGAAATCTCTACCACTAAGAAAAATTGATATGAAACAAATTGCGTTGGCTGTGGCCACCCTCATCACATGTTCTGGCACCTACGCGAATGAGGCGCTTGATGTGCTAGAGGGCAAGAAGAAAGCCTCTGATCTCGTGCTTCCCGCTACCAAAAATGCAGTGGCGGAAGAGAGTGGAATCACTTACCCCAATGCCGTCTGGCCCGAATGGCAGACCCGGACTTTCGATCCTGTTTGGGCTCGTGCTACGCTTTTTCATGATGATACAAATCCCTGGGTACAGCACTTGGCCGTGACAGGATATTTTGAATGGCAGTCTGCATCGGGAGAGGCCGAGATCAAAAAGGAGGGAGGCTCCACCTTAGATACAGTTGATCTGGATTCTTCAGAAACGCGGCGTGCGCGGCTTGGTGCGCGCATGAGGGCGTTTCGCAACACCAACATCGAGGCTGTGGGAGAAATCGCTGGAGATGACAACCAATCAGGAATCGAGCGACTCAGTGGGCGCACCGAGTTACCCAAAAATTTTGGGGTGACCTACGGTAAGTTTCGTCCTCAATTCAGTGCGGAGTATCGACAAGAGCCAGAATTTTCCCCGTATCCGGATCGGGCGATGTTGGTTAATATGATCGCGCCAGCCGCAACCGTTGGTATTCATTTTGATCACAGGCGTGGGGATTGGGAATATGGGATTGGCTGGTTTTCATCTGATTCTGACCCTTACATTCCGGCAATCCAAGGTGATGGCATACTTGCTCTCAATGTAGCACGAAACTTTGTTGAAACGACCGGCGACACCGTCACACGCACTCGCTGGCATCTGGATTATTTGCACAATTACGACCTTGGGGAGTCTCGCTCGGCTCCGAGTTACAACGTGGCGGGCCGTAGGTCATCCAACGGCAACCAACTCGTATTGGCCAATCCAGCATTCCTCCATTTGTTTTCGACCGGATTCACGCTCGAGCAAGACCGCTTTTCCTTTCTTGGCGACTTCATGCTTGCCAAGGGTGACACGACGGCGTGGGGGCTCACCCTTGCTCCTGCTGTTTGGGCCGTGCCGGGCTACTTGAAAATTGTCGGCCGCTACCACCACGCAGGCAGCAATGATCCGGGTGCCCTTGTGAGCACCATGGGTGCCTCGTCAGATCCAAATTTCGACAGCTCGCCATTTTTCATTGGTGACGACTATCACTCGTTTTATCTGGGAGCGAATGCCCACATCTACAAGGATCGTCTCGTGCTGATGACAGGGTTTGAAAATGTGCTGCTGGAAGATGAGGCGGGCGAGGGATTCAACACCAATGCGACGATTTGGCACACAGGGGTGAAGGCCTCGTTCTGAGGACTCAGGCTCGAGTGCTGTGATATCTTTGGATAAGCGCCGTTGATCAACGCGTGCGCTTCTCGGCCTTGAGCATCCCGCATCCTGCGGCCACGTCGATGCCGCGTCTTTGGCGGAAAGTGCACGGAAATCCGCCGCCAATCAGGATTTTTTGAAATTCATGTCCCGCGAGGCTCTCGCTGCCCGCGAAGCCACCGGTCGGATTGAGCGGGATCAGGTTGATGTGGGCATCAATCCCGCGCAGCAGTTCGACTAGGCGGTGGGCCGTCTCCGGCGAGTCATTTTTCCCCGCGATCAGCGTCCACTCGAAGAAAATCCGTTTGCCGGTCACTTGGCCGTAGGTGCGGCAGGCGTCGATCAACATGGCCAGTGACCAGCGTTTGCTTGCGGGAACCAGAGCCGCTCGTTCTTCCTCCGTCGACCCGTGGAGGCTGACGGCGAGGCGGTAGGGCCGTTGTTCGTCCGCGAGGCGCAAGATGCTTGGCACCACGCCCACCGTGCTAATCGCGATTTTGCTAGGCCCGATGCCGATACCACGCACCTCAGAAATCACGCTCAAGGCGGTGATCACGGCGTCATAATTGTGAAGGGGCTCGCCCATGCCCATCATCACGAGGTTCCGGAGGTGTCTTTTGGGGTCGATCGTCCGCAGCACGCGGCGCGCATGCAACACCTGTGCGACGATTTCGCCGGGGCGGAGGTGCCGGACGAATCCCATTTGGCCCGTGGCGCAAAAAACGCAACCCATCGCACACCCCGCCTGGGTGCTCACGCAAACCGTGTGGCGGCCGTCGTAGCCCATCAGCACCGTCTCGATGGTCTGGCCGTCTCGCAAGCGCAGGAGAAATTTCCGAGTCAGCCCGTCAGTGCTGCGGATTTCGTCCACGAGTTCTGGCTCATCGAGGAAAAACCGCCTGCCCTCGCCCACCGAATTTTCCACCCAGCGCTTAAGCGGCCCGGAAAATTCGCACGCGGCGAGGTCAAGGGCGCCATCGCGATGAAGCGCCCGCCAGAGTGCTTTGGCGTGATGCGCCTTCACTCCGTCTGCCGCCAAAACCTCGACGAGCTCGGCAAATCCGAGATCGTGCAATGATTTTTGAGGCAAGTCGCTCACGAACGAATGCAACCCCACAAGCAATGGCATTCAAGCGCCATTTTCAATTGCGTGGGACGGAAACGCTACTTCAGCGCCGCAAGCAGCTCAGAGACGGTATGGCTCAGCCCTGGCAGGATTAAGTCCGGACGAATTTCTGCGAGGGGTTGCAAGACGAACCGCCGCTCTTGAATCCGCGGATGGGGCAGGATCAAGGACTCGGTCACGATCGACTCTTGGCCGAAATAGAGCAGATCGACATCGACGACACGCGGCGCATTCCGCTCAGACGATACGATGCGCCCCAGCTTGCGCTCGATCGCTTGGGTGAGTTCTAAAAGCTCTAGCGGATTTCCTTCATAGCCGATTTCGATCACCGAATTGTAAAAGAGCGGCGACCCCTGCGGGCAGTTCAATGGCTCGGTTTGGTGATCCGATGCGGTTAGAAATGGCTCATCGGGGGTGGCGATCTCCCTCAGGCACGTGCGGGCGGCCTCCAAATTGGCGATGCGGTCTCCAAGGTTGGAGCCGAGGGCGATACCGACGCGTGGCATGGGTCAGTCTTCCAAATTTTCAAGGCTCGCGATGCCATTGGCTTGCATCCGTTTGTTCGCCTCAGCGACCTTTGCGGATGGGATGACGATGGGGCGCTCGGCTCCGAAGAGCTCAATCACGAAATACTCCGGCACCTCCTGCGGGTGAAGCAGCTCGCGGGCGTGCTTGAGATCGCGCACCTCAACACCATTGATCTTCTCCACCGCGAAGCCTGCGAAATTCGTTAGCTGACTCGTCACGGGGTCGCTCTCCACGCGGGTCAGCAAGACGATGTCTTTGTGCTCTTGAAACAGCCCCTTGGGAACGTAGTCCGTGTAAAGGCGGCGGACGGTCACATCGTCGAACTTGGAAGCCGCAAAGAGATTCGTGTCCAGTGGTTGGAAAACCAATCCTGAAAAAAGCAGGTAGCGCGGCTTTTTCTCATACTCTACCGAATACATTCGCGACCAGGTAAGCGGCTTGAGGGTAATTTCGAAATCACTCATCACGCCGTCTCGGAGACAACTCGCGACGACCTTATCGCCGCTGAATTTCCGTTCGACGATTTCCTCCAAGTTCACGTTTTCTGCATCGATGGTGATCATTCCGGCGCTATCCACCGGTTTTCCATCGAGTGACAGCAGAATGTCGCCGGGCTTGAGGATGCCGTCGCATGAGCTGGTCGCGATGACCTTAGTGATCAGCACGCCCTTGCCATCGTTCGGCAGGCCCAAGGCCTTCCGCATCGCGGGGTTGAAAAGCGGAAAATGACTGACACCAAGCTCCGCGTAATGGTCGTAGGCACCATCTTCGATGTCCTTGAGGAAGCGCCGGACCACTGGGGTGGGGATGACGTAGCCGGTGTTGTCAGCTTCGCGGAGTCCTTGAAATGCAACCCCGACGACCTTGCCATCCTGCACGCACGGGCCGCCCGAGTTCCCTGGGTTGATCGCGGCGTCAATCTGCACAACCAAGTGCGAATCAGCACGAGAATGAGAATACGGCTGGAAATCAATCCGCGACACCACGCCGCGGGTGACCGAGAGCCGCTCGCCGCCGACCGGGTAGCCGATCACGCGGACCTGCGATTCGAGGCTTGGGACCTCGCCGAGTTCGAAGGTCGGGAAAGATTCAAAATCCTTGAAGTCCTCGACCGACAGCATCGCAAGGTCGCAGTCATGCGCGATGAACTCGACCCTCGCTGGATATTTTCTTGGGCTGCCGTAAACCGTGACCAGGATGCGTCTCGCGTTCGAGACCACGTGAGCATTGGTCAGAATCTTGTTTTTCCCGATCAAGAAACCGGTGCCGATCCCGCCACCGAAACGGCCAGAATTCCAAGGCGTCTCGTAGTCGGGCACCTGAGAAGCGACCTCGATCCGAAGAACCGAGCGGTAGATGTCGGATGGTAGCGAGGAGGCAGGTGCGCCGAGGGCTGGTAACGCAAAGACCAGTGGGAAGAGGCAGGAAAGCAAACGACTCATGAACTTGCTGTCATTCGTAAGGTTTCGCGGGGCAGGTCGCAAATGAAATTTGCCCGCGGCGGCGTATCGGCTTCCGAGGTTGCAGATCCCCGGCGGGCAATCTTAACTGGCGGGGTGAGCGCAACGCCGACCTTTAACACCCTCACGCGCCCTGCTTTGGCGGGCGAGTTCGTGCCTGCCGATTATTTCCATGAAGTAGAGCGGGCGCAGCTGTGTCGGGGCGAGCGGCCTTTGGAGATCGACCTCGGTTGCGGCGATGGATCGTTTCTCATGGGGATGGCGAAGAAATTTCCTGAGCGGGATTTTCTGGGGGTCGAGCGGTTGCTAGGCCGCGTGCGCAAGGTCTGCCGGAAGATCACGCGCCAGAGTCTCGGAAACGCAAAGGTCCTCCGCCTGGACAGCCGCTACGTCGTCGAGTGGTTGTTGCCGGAGGCGACGGTTTCCCGCCTGCACTTGTTGTGCCCAGATCCATGGCCCAAGCTGCGCCACCACCGGCGGCGTTTGGTGCAGACCGAGTTTTTGAGCGCGGTGCGACGTGCGCTGATCCCAGGCGGTGAGTTTTTGTTCATGACCGATCACGAGGAATACTTCCAGTGGGCGGTGGAAAAAACCGTGGAATTCGGCGGATTCGAGCGGCTCGAATGGAATGAAGATTCGTTTTTCTATCCGAAGACGGACTTCCAGGAATTGTGGGAAAGCGAAGGAAAATTGATGTTCCGTCTTCGCTGCCGCAAGCCGCTCAACGACGCTTGAGGACCACCACCGACCGGTCCACAAATCCTTCCAGCCGCAAGTCGCCGAGCTCATCGATGCGGATCGTGACGCCGCCGGTTTGTCCTTGGTGGATTGGCTGGATGCCACGGGACCGCCAGTAGGCCAAGGACTCGGGTTTGCGCCGCTCCTCAAGCGGAAATTCCGAATGGGATGCGACGATGGCCTGCGGATTGACCGCGTCGAGAAAGGCATCGCTCAGGGTAGATGGGTCGCGGTGCATTCCGGCGATGATCACATCGGCAGCAATTTCCCGGTGAGCATCGAGCAATTCTTGCTCCGCGGAGATGCCTGCGTCGCTGGTGAATAGGATTTTCCAACCCTGCCAGTGGAGCCGGAGGATCGCCACGCGGTCATCGGCGGGGAGATTTTGAGCGCGTGGGTCCGGCGCGAGGAGAACCTCCAGCACCGCACCAGCAGGCATCGGAAATTGATCGCCAGCGGCGAGTTGCGTCGTGCGGATTCCGTGGGCGAGGGCTTCGGTCGTCCACGCCCGAAATGCAGGGCTGCGGGAGCGTTCCACGGGAAGCAGCACTTGGCGGATCGGGAATGCCTCCCAGACTTGGTTGCCGCCGCCGAGGTGCCCGCCATCGGGGTGGGTCAGCACCACGGAATCGGGTGCCACCCCGAGTTGTCGCAGCGAAGGCATCACCTTTCGCTTAAAGCGGTAGCGGTCGGCGCAATCGATGAGCACCGCGCCGCTTGCGCCACCTGAGAAACAAGCAGCTCCGGCTCCGTGTTCGAGGTCGTAAACTAGCAGAAACGGCTGAGGGTTCTTCATCAGTTGGAAATGCCCGCCCGGAATTGCGGAAAACCCTTCGGCGGTTTTCACGCAGCCATTTGCCACCACTCCGTTTGCTCGGTTCACCAAGCGGGAGGCAGGTGGAACGAGCGGATGCAGGGCGGCACCGAGAAGTGCTGCGCAAAGTAGTACAAATACCATGGGCACGAAGACCACCCCGGCGAGCACCGAAACCGGCGTGACCAAGCCGAAATGCAAGGCGGTCAATGGCGTGGAGCCGATCCCCGCGGCAAGCGAGACCCCCAGCGATTGCGCGAGGTTTCTGCGCAGGCTTAACCAAAATTTTTGCCAGCGGCTCATCTGGGTGATCGGCAAATAGAGCTCCGGCTTGGCGAGCCAGGCGAACCACCGCATCGCCCACCCCGTGCCGAGGGCGATGGCCGCGACCACGCCGTAGGAAAGTTGAACGCCGGGCTGAAAAAGCAATCTGCCGTCCCACAGGGTGGCGACAAACAAGACGGCGCCCAGGGCGTTTAGCAAATCAGGGCGGCGGCGCGTGATGAAGGCACCGAGAAAAATGGCCGCCATCCATGCCGAGCGTTCGGCGGGAGCGCTGTTTCCGGTGAGCCACGCGTAACCGAAAATCAGCGGGAGCAGGACGGGAACCGCCCACCGCCGAGGCATGCCGACCCATTTCAAAAGTAGCCAACCGATGCTGCCCACCATCGCCACGTGCAGGCCACTCACGGAAAATGCGTGCAAGGTGCCGCTGTTGCGAAAAGCTGAAACCAAGGCATCGGCGTCGGGTGGCTGCTCGCCGATCACCACCGCGCGAATCACTGCGGCTTCTTGGGAACCCTCGGGCAGTCCGTCCGTCACCGCTGCACGGAAGCCACGCCGGATTCTCGCGCCCAGCTCAGGCCAGGCACCCGTCACGACCTCGCCATCGATCCATGACGCATCGTACACGGCCGCGATCCCTTGCCGCTCCATCCATGCGGATTGGTCGAATTCCCCGGGATTTCGGGGGACTGGCAACGGGCTGAAATTCCCCTGTCCCCGGACCACCGAGCCCGCCACGGGCGTGGTGCCGCGACCATTCCACCAAACTTTCACACCCGCCTGTGGGCCATCGAGCAAGACGGCGGGCGCAGACCAAAAATGGCCGCCGCTCTTGGCATCCTTGAGCACACAGGCGCGTTGTTCGCCCGGCTGCGACGCTAACAACGCTCTGCTCGCGGCTTCGCAAGTCTCAGTCCGCCAAGTGAGAACCGATACCGCTAAGGCGCCACCGATCGCCCACGCGAGACCGACCCGCCAGCCGCTCACTCGCCCGCCGAACACCCCGAGCAAGCCCGCCAGCGCAAGACTTGCGTACAAATGCCGATCCGCCACCAGCACACAAGCCGCCGCTCCCAGCGCCGCGACGAACAACGGATGCCGACCAGAAAATGCCCCGAGCTTTTCGCTACTTGCGGAGATGATTTTCCGGATGACCACAGACCGAGCCATGGTGCATCATGCGGTGGAGATCCAGTCCATCTTCGGGGGAGCGGGGATTTTTTTTGGGGGGGGAGTGAAATTTTAAGCCTGTGCCCGAGCTTGGTACTCCGCCTCTTCCGCAGCAGCTTGTGCCGCAGCGTCGGCGAGTTTCCACTCGTGCAGTTTGTGGTTGGCGTTCGCCGAGTGACGTGTCTCGGGGAACTGTTCGATCACCTGATGCATGATCGCGATGGCCGACTCGCGGTTGCCCTCCACCTCGTCGTAAAGTTCCGCGAGGCGGAAAAGGAAGTAAGCGGCATCGTTGACCTCCCACGCTTGGCTTTCGAGCGCGTAGCGGATGGTCGCAATCGCCGCTGCGGCGTCGCCGAGGTTGGTTTTCTGGATTTTCGCGATTTCCACCCACGGCAAGCGGTTCAAGGGCTCGGCCGCAGCCGCCTGCTTGAAGGCCTCGATGGCACCCTCGTACTCGCCCTGAGCCAGCAGAGATCTGGCCGAGTGCATGACGTCCTTTTCAATCATTTCCGCGCTGTCATAGATGGCATGGGTGGCTCGCTGCGCGAAAAATGGCAGCACGAAAACCACGAATAAAACCCCCACCACGCCCGCTGTCAAAAACGTCATCAAGACACCCTGGAACGTCCGCTCGTTATCGTTGGACTGGAGCTGGCTCTCGAGGTCGGCCACTTTTCCGTCGGGGTCGCCCTTTTCGTATTGGACGGTGATCTGCCGCTTGAGTTCTTCCGACTCTTTGCCGCTTTTAGCGAAGAGAAACCAAACCGAACCTAAGGCCAATGCCAGTAAGCCGTATCCAATCCATTTCATCATGCCGAAGATTGAGAGATCCCGATGACCTCGGAAAGCAAAATCCGCCGGATTTACAAACGGCGTGCGTTCCGCCCTTCGTCGATGAGCTTCCAGAAATGCTTGGAGCCTGCGAGCGCTTCGTCCTCGGAAAGGGAGAGTTTCGCGCGGAACTTGAAGTCGGAAAAGGTGCCCTTGTGCAGCACCCGGTGGACGATCACCGCCGCCTCCTTGATCTCGAAGTAGAACCGGTAATCCTTCGCGCGGAATCGATACAGGATGGTGCCGTCACAATCCATCTTGCCAAAGCGTTCGCCGCTCAAGTCGTTTAGGTCCTCCTTGCCGACCTTGAATTCATCCAGCAGTTCGAGCTGCTCAAGTGTCCCCAAGGCCGAAAGCTCTGCCGCACTGATCTCGTTAAAAACAATCTGAAACACGCCGTCATGCTAGCCAGACCCGCCATGGTTGCCAGTTCGAAATTGGCGGGTTCTTTCCTTGGTTTCTAACATTTTCCCATTGGCGCGGGCGCGGGCAGTGGGACGCCGCCTTGGATGCGGGCTTTTGCTGAAATCACACGATCCTTGCGGTGCCTCCCGTCGGCGGTTAAGGCTCTGGCATGCCGCTGAGGACTCAAGACTTCGATTACCACTTACCGGATGAATTGATCGCCGCGCGGCCGCTCGACGAACGATCCGCCTCGCGGATGTTGGTGGTTCACCGCGCGAGTGGCACGATCGAACACCGGATGTTCCGCGACCTTTCCGAATACCTCCGTCCAGACGACCTGCTCGTGCTCAATGACACGAAGGTGATTCCTGCTCGAGTTTTCTCGGACGATGGGAAAACCGAGCTGCTGTGCCTCGACCGCCTCAGCCCGCAGGAGTGGCGCTGCCTCGTGCGCCCGGGCAAGCGGATGAAATTGGGCCGAAGCGTGAGCGTCGGCGGGGTATCGGGCACGGTCACCGAGGTTTTTGAAAATGGCGACCGCCTGATCCGCTGGGACACGCCGGTCGATCTCAACGCGCATGGCCACCTTGCGCTGCCGCACTACATGGGTCGCGAAGACGAACTGGCCGACCGCGAGCGCTACCAAACCGTGTTCGCACGTGAGGAGGGAGCCATCGCCGCGCCGACCGCTGGTCTGCACTTCACTCCAGAATTATTAGAAAAAATCCCTCACGCATTTCTCACGCTTCATGTGGGCGTGGGCACCTTTCGGCCGGTGAGTGCAGAGTTTCTAGCAGATCACCAGATGCATTCGGAGCGCTACGTGGTCAGCGAAGAAACCGCGCAACAAGTCAACGCCGCGAAACGGGTGGTCGCGGTGGGCACCACGGTGACGCGGGTGTTAGAATCCATCGGCGGTCCAGTGAGACCGCTGCGGGGTGAGACCGACATCTTCATTCACCCGCCCTACGAATTCGGCGTGGTCGGCGGCTTGTTGACCAATTTCCACTTGCCGCAAAGCACCTTGATCATGTTGGTCAGCGCGTTTGCGGGGCAGGACTTGGTGATGGAGGCCTATCGAAAAGCGGTCGAGCAACGGTACCGCTTTTTCAGTTATGGCGATTGCATGTTGCTCGTGTGATGTAGAAACTTTGAAGCGATGAAACTGATCTCATGGAATGTGAATGGCATGCGAGCGGTCTTGGGCAAGGGCTTCGGTGAATTTGTTGCAAACGAGCAACCAGATATCCTTTGCTTGCAGGAAACCAAAGCGCGGCCCGAACAAGTGCCGATGCCGAGTGAGCTCGATGGCTACCATGCGTTCTGGAACTCGGCGGAAAAACCTGGCTACTCGGGCGTTGCGGTGTTTTCCCGAGAGAAGCCGCTGGAGGTGAGTCTCGGTCTTGGCATCGATGAACATGACCGCGAGGGACGTGTGCTAACGCTCGAATACTCGGATTTCATTCTCGTGAATGTTTACACGCCGAACGCGCAGGATGAACTACGGCGCTTGCCGTATCGAATCAGCTGGGACGAGGCGTTCCGGCTTCATCTCGAGAAACACGCCACGCGCAAACCGGTCGTTTTCTGCGGGGATCTGAATGTAGCCCACCAAGAAATCGATCTGGCTCGCCCCAAAGACAACCGCAAGAGCCCTGGCTTCTCCGATGAAGAACGCGAAAGTTTTGGGAAATTGTTAGGATCGGGATTTGTTGATACTTTCCGGCATCTCTATCCAGATCAAACCGGTGCTTACTCGTGGTGGTCCTACCGTGCGGGTGCACGCCAACGCAACATCGGTTGGAGAATCGACTACTTCGGTGTTTCCAGCGGATTGGTCGATCGCGTTGCGGGCGCAAAGATCCTGCCAGAGGTGTTAGGATCGGACCACTGTCCGGTTGGACTCACGCTCGCTTGATGCGGTCTATGAGACCTCGATGCCGAGCTTGGTGCGCAAGCGTTCGATTTCCTCGGAAAGTGCGCCCCAGCGGGAATAGCTTGTTTCGAGGGATTTCGCGAGTTTCTCCACCGCATTGCTGACCTCGCGGAGTTTGCTTGGATCGTTGGTGACGGCTGGGCTGGAAAGTTGCTGAGTGAGCGTCGCTTGTGCGGCCTCCGTCTCGGCGATCTTGACCTCAAGTGCGGCGAACTCGACTTCAAGCGGCTTGAGCACCTTGGATTTGATTTCGCGGGCCTCGGCTTCGATCCGGCGTTGTTCCTTGCGGTTGACGCCTGGCACCGATTGCCGAGAAGCGCCTTTCGAAGAAGGGTCGGGCGCAAGCGTGGCGAGACGTGGGGCCATGCCTTTTTTCGCTGCCTCATCCTCGGCGGATTTTTCCAGATAGTACGTGATGTTTCCCGCGTAGAGGACGGGCGCCTCACCGGGCCGGAACTCGAGCGTCTTGGTGACCAATGCATCGAGGAAGGTCCGGTTGTGAGAGACGATCATCACGCTTCCGGGGTAGTCGATGAGCGCGCGCTGGAGCACATCCTGCGATTGCATGTCGAGGTGGTTCGTCGGCTCGTCGAGGATCAAGAAATTCGCAGGGCGCAAGAGCATGCACACGAGAGCGACGCGGGAACGTTCACCGCCGGAAAGCACGCCGATCTTCTTGAAGACGTCATCGCCACGGAAAAGGAAACAGCCTAAAAGATTCCGCGCGTGGGGCATGCTCTCGCGAGAGGCCGCGGCCTCCACCGTTTCGAGCACCGAGAGGTTGGGGTCCAGCTCGTCCGCGTGATTTTGAGAGAAAAACGAGGTGGCGACCTTGTGGCCGAATGCGTGGTTGCCGTCGTCGGGCGCTTCCTGACCGGTGATGAGGCGGCAGAACGTCGATTTCCCCGCACCATACGGGCCGACAATCGCGAATTTCTCGCCCTTGTTGATTTCGAAATCGAAGCCCTTGAAGATGTTGAGTGCGCCGTAGCTTTTCGCGACTCCTTCGAGTTTGGCCACCGTGTGGCCGGAATTCGGTGGAGGGGGGAATTTGAAGTTCATCACCGCGTCGTCTTGCTCGGGCGCGGGGATGCGTTCGACCTTGGCGAGCAGCTTGATGCGGGATTGGACGAGCGTCGCCTTGTTTGCCGAGGCACGGAAGCGGTCGATGAAGCGCTGGGTCTCTGCGATTTCGCGTTGTTGGGCGGTGTATTGCTTGAGGCGGATTTCTTTGCGGAGCACCGACTCGCGCTCGAAGTAGGAGAAATTTCCCGCATACTCCTCGGCCCTGCCGTGTGAGAATGCGATCGTGCGGGTGCAGAGGGTGTCGAGAAGGGCGCGGTCGTGAGAAATGAGCAGGATCGCGCCGGGGTAGTTGACGAGATATTGCTCGACCCAGATCTGGGTGCCGATGTCCAAGTGGTTGGTCGGCTCGTCCAACAGCAAAACCTCGGGCTCCTGGAGAAACAACTTCGCCATCGCGATCCGCATCTGCCAGCCACCCGAGAACTCAGAACAATCGCGCGTGAAATCTTTTTGCTGAAAACCCAAGCCTTTGAGTACCGACTCGATCCTCGGCTTCATCCGGGCGGGATCGGTGGCGTCGAGCTGAAGTTCGAGCTCGCCGATTTCCTCTAGCAGATCTCCGTATGGCGACGAGCGCGGGTCGAGCTTGGTGAGTTCTTCGGAAAGGCGGTCGATTTTCTCGCTGAGGGCCATCGTCTCGCCAAAGGCCGACTCGGTTTCCTGCCAAAGCGTGCGACCGCGGACGTGGATGCCCTCCTGCGGCAGGTAGCCGACTCGAGTGCCTCGCGGCGCGTGGATTTGGCCGGCGGTGGCAGGGATGATGCCCGCGACACATTTCATCAAGGTCGACTTGCCCGCTCCGTTGTGACCGGCGAAGGCGATGCGCTCGCGCGGCTGCACGGAAAACGAAAGGTCGTTGAACAGCACGCGGGGGCCGAATTCAACACGGAGTGACTGGACGGAAATCATCGGACGCGGAAGATGCACGCCACAGCGGAAGCGTCAAGCCCAGCGGGATGGCGAACCATGGGAATTCGCTGGATTCCGGCCCATCGGCGCACGTCGGATGGCCCCGAATTGCCCGAACCCGATCGATCCCGCTTCACGTATCGCGGTTGTGGGTGACCGTCCTGAGGCCGAGCACTCCGAGGAAAAAGCTGCCGAACAAGAACTGAACGCCGAGCACGATGAGCGTGGACGCTGGGATGATCCGGCGGAGGTTGGTGCCGTAGGACAATCCTTGGAAGCCAGCGTGCTGCCAGTCAAGGAAGGCCCACCCGAGCAAGCCCAGTCCGGAAAGCACCATGAGAATGCCAAACACGAGCCCCCATTCGAGCGAGAACACATCGAGGATCTTCCGCAGGCGCGGATTGGGCCGGAGCAGTCCCTCAGCAACACCGAATTCACGAGTGAACACCGCCAGCCAGAGAAGCTGCGTGCCGAGGAGCAACATCATCGACGACACCATCATCGTGCCGACATCGAGGACGACTCTGCCGAAAATCATGTTTCCGAGGGTGAGAGCGGCGAGTCCGACCGACCCGATGAGGCTGACCAAAATGCCGGGAAACAGGAAAAGCCAACGCGGGCTGAAGAGCAGCATGAAACGAAGGTGGCGCCAGCCGTCTCGCCAGCTCCGCAGGTGAGGCGGTCGGGAACGTCCGTCTGGATAGAGTGTGATGGGGACCTCGGCGAATTTCAGACCCGTCAGGGTGGCCTTGATCACCATTTCCGAGGCGAACTCCATGCCCGTCGTGCGGAGTTCCATGCGGGCGTAGGCCTCCTTCGTGAACCCGCGCATTCCGCAGTGGAAATCGTGGGCGGGGGCCTTGAAAAACAGTCGGCCGATGAAGGTAAGGACCGGATTGCCAATCCAGCGGTGCTTCCATGGCATCGCGCCCGGCGAAACCGTCCCACCACCGGACGGCATCCGGCAGCCCATGACGAGGTCGTTCCCTTGCTCGAGCATTTTAACGAATGCCGAAATGTTCGAAAAGTCGTAGCTGTCATCGGCATCGCCCATGAGGATCCATTTTCCCTCAGCTGCTTCGATGCCGCCGCGCAGGGCGTGGCCATATCCTTTTTGCGGGACGGCAACCACGCGTGCGCCCTCACGGGTGGCGATTTCGCGAGATCCGTCGGTGCTGCCGTTGTCAGCGATCACGACCTCGCCGGTGATTCCAGCCGCTTGGATGCCCAAAAACGCCTTGCGAATGCAGGTGGCGAGGGTTTCTGCCTCATTGAGGCAAGGCATGACGATCGTAAGGTCCATGAGTGGTGGTGGTGAGGTTGGTGGGGAAATCGAGCTGGTGGAGTGCCTTGCCTGCTGAGCCATCAAGACATGTAAATCGCAATTAGGCTAGGATTCGCCACTTCGGTTGTCAATCGGGCGATTTCAGGGCAAAACGATCGGCAACGAGCACGCAACCCCCATCAGCGCGAGCGCACGTCGAAACTCCAACCGCGAGTCTCAAAAGCGCGTTACGGAGGCTTACGCGTCGATTACGGAGGCTTACGCGTCGATTACGGAGGCCGAAGTGCTTTTTTGGGCGAGGCCGACCGATTTAGGGTTTTTTGATCAGGTTCATGACTTCGCCGGCTAGATCGTTTTGCCCCTTGGCGGCGAGTTGATCAGCCAGTCCTTTCAAAATTGACTCGCGGACCTCGGGGGCAACGGACTTCACCGCCGCGCTGACCTCATCGACAGCTTCACGGAACTTGTCCTGCGCAAAGTAAATTTTAGAAAGCTCGAGGCGAACCAAGTTGCTGTCTGGCGCGTCCTTGAGGATGTCTTTGAAAATCGTTTCCGCTTCTTGGGCTCTGCCTTGGACGACGAGCGCGTACTGAGCGATGTGGAATTTCGCCTCGTTGAGACTTTGTCCTTGGGCGACACGGAGCATGAGTACCGTTTGGTTGAGCCCCGCACAGAAAGGAGGCACCACAAATGGAAGCGGCTGAGACCAAATGGGGATGGCCTTGTCGTTGAGAGCTCGCTTGCCGAAGGAATTTTCAAAGGTGATGCCCGGGACCGGTTTCGGATACAGGATGTGGAAGTAGGGCTCAATGAAGTTCTCCCATGTCATCATGGAAATATGGGTGACCCCATGCTTTTTAATGAAGGCGAGTGTTTCATCGTCGCTTTGACTGTTGAGGCCGGCTGCCGCGGCTTTGAGGCCCTCGATGTTTTCCCAGTAGAGCGTGCCAATCGTGCGGAAGCCGCCAAACGCCGAGAGCATGCACGAGCTGTTGGGGCTGCTTAGCAACACGACCGGGGTGTCGCCTGCGCTGTCGAGGATGGAGCGCGCCATCTGGCGATGCAGCAGCGCCATGGCTTGGTCGGTGTTGAGAGTCAAATTGTTACCGCCACTGTACTGTTCATAGATCGGCATGAAGCGGAAGCGGAGCGCATCGAAAGAAGTGAGATAGGTAAAACCGCCGATGAGTCCCACGGCGGCCACTTGGGCCAGCCGATTGCGCTGCATGCTCCGCCAGAGCTGAGGAATGACGATGGCAGCAAGCGCGATATAGAGCGGGCCACTCACGGTGCCCCAACGGATCTGATAAAATTGCAAGCCGATGAGGACGATGATCGGGATGGGCATGCAAACCAGCAGCGCCCTGGTTCCGCGCCCGACGGATCGGAAACACAGCAGAACACCCGTGGCAATGACCAGCAGCGGCATCCAACCAATGGCTTGCTGCCAGCTCAGGTTACGGATTTCGACCAAAGAAGTGATCGGCATGCACTCCACGATGTTCTTCAGCAATTGCCAGTAGAATGCATCCTTCGGTGAATAGACTCGGGCATCCCCCAGCAGAATCATCGCGGGGGCGATGCAACATCCGATTGCGGGCAAAACGAGAGGGCGCCATGGGAAGGGACCACGCTTCGCATCGGGCTGGATGAACCACCGGGAAACCGAAACGATGATGCAGCCACCCCCAAACCATGCCAGAGAATGGAGGGGATGATTGATCTCAAGATGCATCGACATCTCGGAGGGGAAGAACTCCAAGACAAAAAAGATGAGGCTCGCGACGGCACCCCAGACGGACCATGTTTTCCACAGCTCGGGATGGAAAGTCAGCTTCGATTTTTCATCGGATTTAAGTCCCACGGATTCACGGCCAAAGAAAAACACGGCCACCAGGACCCCGAATCCAATGGTCCCAAGAATGATCGCAGTCGAAATCGTGCTGATCCAAAGGCCCGCCGCTCCGCACATGGCGGATAAAATCATGCCTTGTCTCGCTTGTTTCAGCGATCGAGGGCTGGCGAAGTCCGTGCCATCGGGGCTTTGGACCCAACCGGCGCCGGCCCACGCGATGCCAAATAACGTTCCGAGGCATGCGAAGGCAATGATGCCGTGATGGTCCGGGTAGGCCGGCATGAATCCCTCATAAAATGAACCGATGCCCACCATCGCAAACGCGATCACCGAGCCGCAGAGGGGGCCGAATCGCCGAGCCGCAGCAGTGGCAAACACCGCCAGCGCGATCACCAAGAGGATTGGATTCGCCCAAATCGACATCCGGAAAATGCTATGGCGCAAGGGCTCATGAGTCACCGAGCGGTAAATTTCGCCCAGCCCGCGCAAGTACCAAGCGAATGCGGAATTCCAGTAAACCTTGCGGCCATCTGGCGCGTTGTCGAAATCGGTGTTGCGGAGACGCCACGAGCCATCTTTCCCGAGCACTTCGGCGTGGCGGTTCCACAAGTAGCCGTCCATGGCGATCCCATCCAAGAATACCGGCATCCGCTTTTCCACCTGCATGCCTTGGTCAGCCGCCTCACAAAGCCGGTGGGTCACGGTGTCGACGAGATAGGAATGGACCATCACCGCAGCGATGCAGGAAAGTAGCATGGCGACGAAACCGCCCCATGCGAGCGTTCGGTAGTTGGACGGACTTGAGGCGGGTGGCGGCGTTGACATGAGCGGGTGGAATCTCAGAATTAAGTGTGTGCGCGAAATGCGCTTACCAGACTCTTCGTGATTCAGCACCTGAAGGGAAGTGGATAATGAAACGCACCCGAACCCCGTGTTGCCTCATTCCACCGACTTCACCTGCCTGAAGATCCAGAGACTAAAGAGGCTCACGCCGATGGCGATCCAACCGAGGCGCTCGAAATGGAGGAGCTTGCCACCGGGCTCCTGCGCAATGATGTGGCCACCTAGACTTGCGGTGAGGCCGGATGCGAGGTCGCGCGAACAGGCGATGAGGCTCATGTAGGCACCCCGTTGCCCGCGTGGCACAGCCATGGAAATCGTCGCCTGACCTGGCACAAATCGGCCACTGGCAAACGTGAAAAAGCAAGCGACCAAGAGCAAGATGTGCCACAAGGGAAGCGGGCCTGCGGTGGTCAGGAGTCGAATCGACACACATGCCCCGATGATGAGAATCACGAAAACTCGGTAGCGCCCGTAACGGTCTGCCAACTTGCCGATGAAAGGCCCCGTGAAAATCGTGACGATCCCTCCCGTAAGGTACACCATGAAGAGGCTGCTCTCAGGGAGTTTCACATTGCTGACAAGAAAGGCCGAGAAATAGGGGATCACCGTGAAATGGCCAAACACCAGTGCCGTCATCAGGACTAACCCGATCCAGGCATTTGGCTTACTGAGGAGCCCGATGAAATTCTTGGCAGAATTCAATTTTTCACCCGTTAGGTGCCCACGCAAGGGGGGAAGAATCCAGAATAGCCCGATCCAGACCACTGCGGCGACCATCGCCACCGCGAGAAAGGGGGCTTCCCATTTCCAAACTTGTGCGAGCTTGAGCCCGCAGGGAACGCCCAAAGCTGCGGCGGCCGAGAAGGCGGTCATGATGATCCCCATGCCACGGGCGCGGCGCTCCACCGGCACCACATCGGCGACGATGGTCATGATGGTGGCTCCGCTGACCCCGCCGAAGGCTCCACAAATCGCGCGCGCCCACAGCAAGCTCGTGCCGCTGTTTGATAGCCCACAAGCGAGTGTGCCCAATGTGAAGCCCGCGTAGCAGAAAAGCAGCAACTTGCGTCGGTCGAACCGATCGATGAAGGGCGCGGCAAGCAGCCCAACCACGCCTGCGGTGAGGGCGAATGAGGAAATCAATCCGCTGAACTCCTTGGGTGAGATTTCCAGCTCCCGCATCAACTGCGGCCCCAACGGCATCATGACCATGAAATCCATGATCTGGGTGAATTGCACCGTCGCGAGCAGAAGAAGGAGGTTTCGCTCCGATAAAATACGTTGGTTCAAGTGCTTCTACGGGACGGTTTCTGTGCGTAGGTACCTTGGGAGGCGAAGGGCGTCGTTGCAAGCGGAGGAATCGAAATTTGCCAGAGCTTGCGGCGGTTGGAGGGATTTCCGCTGCGGGCGATCGCCAGAGCTTGCCCAAGTCCGGACTTTCGGACATCATTCGCGGGTTACTTCTGATTTTCCCATGTCCACTTGGCGCCCCATCACCCCCTCGTCATTTTGGAAGCGATGGCTTCCCGAGTGGCTGCATGGCTGGGTGGTTCTCGCATTTCAGCTCACGGTGGTCGGCCTCATCGGGTTTGTAGGGTTTGTCTTCTTTTATTGCTCGCTTGCGATGCGGTTCGACATGGCGGAGGTCGCTAAACTGCCGGCTGGGACGCTTTACTACGACCGCAAGGGGGTGGAGATCACCGCGCCGGGCGGCGAGGGTCGGAGACTCGTCAAGCGGGAGGACATCCCTGATTTTTTGGTGAAATCGCTGTGCGCCCGCGAGGATGCCCGATTTTTTGAGCATTGCGGCGTGGATGTCCGTGGCTTGCTGCGGGCCACGATCCGCAACTTCAAGGACTGGGATTTCACCCAAGGAGCATCGACGCTCAGCATGCAGCTTGCGCGGAATTCCTTCAAAATGAGGCAGAAGTCCCTGCATCGGAAATTTCTGGAAATCGCGCTGACGCTGCGAGTTGAATCTTCTTATTCCAAAGAGGAAATCATGACCCACTACCTCAACCGGATTTACTTCGGCGCAGGAGCGGACGGGATCGAACAAGCCGCACGCACGTATTTCGGCAAGACCACCAAGGACCTCAGCGAGGGCGAGTGCGCGATGATCGTCGGCATCATCCGTGGACCTCACATTTTTTCGCCGTTCCGGAATTTTGATGCGGCAATCGAACAACGCAACCAAACGCTCAATCGGCTGATCGCCATGGGAACCATCGACCAAGCGCATCGCGACCGCATCGTGGCGGAACCGATCAAGCTCGTCAGTGAGGAGCGGCGTGAATCGCAAACGTCCTACGCGCTGCAAGCGGTGCGCCGCGAGCTGGATCGCATCCTTGAAGATGGCGACATCCGGAGCGGCGGGTTACGCGTGCAGACGACGATCGATGCGGGTTGGCAAAATCGCTTAGAGTTGGAGCTTACCCGGGCGGTTGAGGATTTGGAGCACGAAAAGTCGTGGTCTCACCCGACCGAGGCCGCCCATGTTGCTGGGACGGAGCCTGCGTACATTCAATACGCAGCCGTGACGACCGAGACACGCAGTGGGGCGACGTTGGCGCTCATCGGCGGACGGAATTACAGCCACTCGCGATTTGACCGGACTCGCTCGAGCCGAGACCTAGGCTCTGCGTTCGAGCCATTTGTAGCGGCTGCGGCTGCCGAACGCGGCAAGTTGGTGCTTCCGGGCAAGCCGATCCAAACCGGTCGCCAGATCGGCCCGGCTGAGGTCGAACGACTGGCGAAACGCTGCGGAATCGCAGGGCCATTTCTCCAAACTGAGGACCTTTTCCGCGGCTCGGTCGCGGCGACTCCGTTAGAAATGTCAGTCGGGCTTGCCACCCTCGGCAACCAAGGCAAGCGCGCGAGGCCTTACGTCGTCCAAGAAATCCGAGACGCCGCAGGAGAGGTCATTTACAAAGCCAAGCCCGTGTTGAGTCCGGCATTGAGTCCCGGTGCGGCCGTAGATGCTGCGAGCGTTCTGAAAAATGCAGGAGGCACCCGCAGTTTTACGGGTGCCACGGGATCGGAGCGGGATGCATGGACCTTGCGGCTTGGTCCCGGCGGAGCGACCGCGATCTGGCTCGGCTTCGACAAGCCCACCGTCATCGCTCCCGAGCCGCGCCTGAAGTCGCTGCTCGATGAGTTCGTCGTGCGTTTGGGCAATCGATGACTTCGTGAGCCAAAGGGCCAGCTGCCACTGCAGTTTCGATCCAGTGCCGAAACTAGTCCCTGAAAAATACGCCCTAAGGATAATTGACCAAAATCAGCAACACGCGCATAACTAATGCCTGTTCAGTTGACTTCCCCTATGACGGTACGAGAGCTAGCTCACCAAAAGCGGCTGCCTCAATTGAGGGTTCTAGGCAAATTGTAAAACTCCCCCTGCGTTGGGGCTTGGCAGTGGTGGAATTGAGGGCGTGCTTGCAGTTCCAGTCCAGCGCGTCGCTAACTTCGTAAACCATCGTGCTTCAGCCCGCTCAACTTAGGTTTTGCTCTTTTGACTCATGATTCCAGAGATCGTTTGCATCTGGGTGTCATTCTTTCTGGCGCAACGACCTTCCTCAGCTCTTTTTTTGCTGGTCCGCCGGTGTAACTGATTCAGACGCAGTACGGGATGTGACGCTATCTGGATCATCATGCCACGGGAGTTGCTCGTTTAGATTGCGTTGGAGATTCGCGATCACCTGCGCCCCGACCAACAGGATCAAGGCAACCATCTCCAAGGTGAGGAGAACGATGATCATGGTGGCCATCGACCCGTAAAGCACGTTCACCATCGAGATTTTGGAAAAATAATATACCAAAAGGTACCGGACGATTTCCCACAGAATAGTCGCCGTTAGACCACCCGCGAGCGCGAGCTTAAACGAGACCTTTGCCATCGGAAGAATCTTATAAAATAGCGTAAACAACAGCACCAATCCCAACACGCCTGTCACATGAATGCCATGGTTCCCGTATTGTCGTAGCAGGGCGTTCAGTCCCCAGAATGTGAGATTTTTTTCGTAGTGTGAGTCGATGATGGCATTGATCGTCGTGATCGAAATCAACCCTGCAGCGATGATGAGGATAAACAAATAAGGCAGTAGCGCAGAGACCCAAAACTTGCGTTTCAAGGTGGGGAGCGGACGGTGGAAAATGATGGCAATTGCATCTTCTAACACCCTAAATGCCAGTGAGCTGAAAACCAGCAACGAAACCCCTCCCAAAAGGCCGATCAATTGGCGACTACGGAGGAACCCGGTTAAAAACTCGGTTAAAACTGATACAAAGCCCGGCGCGATCAGTGAAAATTCTGTGGTGATCGTTTGAAGCAGTAACGCGTCATCAAAAAAGCGTGAGAGAATCACCAGCAGAATCGCGGCGAGGGGAATGAGCGAAAGCATCATGTTGTAGGCAACCGCCGCGGTAAGCAACAACCCGTGATTGCGCAAAAAGAAATCGCCTAGCACTCGGCTGGCGAACCGAATGATTTTCGGCAATCGTTGATCCATCACGTTGAGATTGGCCCGTGCCAACGGATCAGGCAATGGCAAATCGATTATATCTCAGCGGCACGTGTGGGCCAATTCCCGGGAATCGTCACGTTGGTGTCTTGTGTACGGTCGATGTCTCAATTATGAATGAAGGCACAATTCCAATGGCAACGCCACCATCTGACAAGACCACCCGTCAAGCTCCTTGGGCAACCAAGCGGGGTCCGCTTGATCAGCACCCTATCCGCCGCTTGCTTCCCTGGCTGGGCGTGGGTTCGTTGATCGCCCTGGTCGCGTGGGGGCTCTGGCCCAAGCCGATCGTCATTGAAACAGGCACTGCCATCCGTGGTCCGCTCACGGTGCGAGTTTCCGAGGAAGGCAAGACCCGCATCCGAAATCGTTACCTGGTCGCTGCCCCAGTTACGGGGAAAATGCGGCGCGTCACCCTCAAGCCTGGTGACGAAGTGAGGGCTGGAGCAACCCTCCTGACCACCATCGAACCCGCGGCTCCACCCCTTCTCGATCCCCGCGCTCGAAGCGAGGCAGAAGCCGTCGTCGCCATGCGCGAGGCCGCCCAGAAACAAGCCGCCGAAGCACTCGATGCTAGGCGCTCCGCTGCTACACTTGCTCAGGCTGACCGCGACCGCGTCCGCACCGTCAAGCGCGATGGCACCATTTCCGATGCAGACCGCGACCGTGCCGAAGGAGACGCATCCATTCGTTTGGCCGACGCCCGCGCCGCTGAATTCGCCCTTCAAGTCAGCAACCACGAACTCGCCCTCGCCCGCGCCGCGCTGGAACGCCCCGAGTCTCTTGGGAACCAGAACCTGATCGAGGTGAAATCCCCTGTTTCCGGCAGGGTTCTCAAGGTTTTCCAAGAGAGCGAAATGGTCGTCGGTTCCGGTGCTCAGATCCTCGAGGTTGGCGACCCGGCCGACATCGAGATCGAGGCGGAAATCCTCTCCCGCGATGCGGTGAATATCCACGTCGGCGACTCGGTCGTGGTCGAGCAATGGGGTGGCGTTGCCCCGTTAGATGGCCGAGTCCGGCGTGTCGAGCCCGCCGCATTCACCAAGATTTCCGCGCTCGGAGTCGAGGAACAACGGGTGATCGTTCGATGTGACCTTTTGGAAACTCCCGAGGCCGCCAAGGCGCTGGGGGATCGATTCCGCGTCGATGTCCGAGTGGCGATCTGGCAGGCGGATGATGTTCTCATCGTCCCCGCGGGGGCACTTTTCCGACAAGGAAATGAATGGAAAACCTTCCTTTTTCGCAACGGTTCCGCGCGCCTCACCACGGTCAATGCGGGTCACTCCGACGGTCGATTGACCGAGATTCTCTCCGGCCTGCAAATCGGCGACGAGGTGCTGCTCCACCCACCCGACACGATCCAAGATGGATCGGCCGTTCGCAAGCACTCGCTCTGATTCCCGAAGCGCGGTGCCTCGCATCAAATTTCAAGCACATGGGCTATTTTGAGCATTGCCGTATGATCAGGAGATGTTTAATTTTTTTTAGGGATGTTGGATTGGGTTTTCTAACGCTTCCCTATGGTGTTTCACCCTGTGGATCGTGGCTCAATCTCTAAAAATTCTCATTGCGTGTGGCGGCACTGGTGGCCACCTGTTTCCCGGCATCGCGGTCGGGGAGGCGCTGCGTGCCCGCGGCCATGAGGTGATGCTGCTGATTTCAGAAAAAAAAGTGGATGCCCAGGCCTCCGCAAAATACACCCACCTGCGATTTGAGACGATGGCCGCCGTCGCCAAACCTCCGACGCTCTCGCTGCGCATGTTGCCGTTTTTGTGGAAGCTTGCGGGATCGATCCGCCACTGCAAAAAGGTCATTCGGCGGTTTCAGGCAGATGCCGTGCTGGGCATGGGCGGCTTCACTTCATTGCCACCAGTCTATGCCGGCCACCAGCTAGGCTTGAAGACCTTCGTTCACGACTCCAATGCCCGCCCGGGCCGCGCAAACGTGATGACCAGCCGATTTTGCACCCAGGTTTTTCTTGGGCTCGACGCCGCCAAGGGATTTTTCCCCAAGCGCGAAACCTTCACGACTGGCACACCCGTCCGGCCTGAGATCGCCAACCTGCCACTCCGCAAGGATGCGGCGGCGCTTTTCGGCCTCGACCCCACCCGCCCGACGGTTTTGGTGACCGGTGGCAGCCAAGGCGCGCGCCGACTGAACGAATTGAGCGCCCAAGCCGCTGCCAGCTTGCCGCCGGAGACCCAGGTCCTGCACATCGCGGGGTCACTCGATTTCCAACGGGTTTCGGAAATCACCCATGGCCGTCCAGGCTACAAGGTGCTTGGATTTTGTGATCAAATGGCCGCGGCCTACGCGGTTGCGGATCTCGTCATCGCTCGCTCCGGCGCCTCCAGTCTCACCGAAATCGCGATTGCCGGCCACCCATCGATTTTGGTGCCCTATCCGCATGCCGCCGATGACCACCAAACGCGCAATGCGGAGGTTTTTTCGACGGCGGGCGCGGCGCTCATGGTGCAAGAGCGGGATCTGGATGCTGAGAAACTCGCGAGCCTTGCCACCTCGATGATACAAGATTTTTCAACGCACGAGCGCATGTCTCTGGCTGCTCGTGCCCTCGCGGTGCCAGATGCCGCTGACCGGATTTGCACTGCCATCGAAGCCGCTCTCTCACCCTCATGACCGACCTCTGCACACGACTCACTGACCGGAGCCACCCGCTCCACATCCATCTCATCGGCGTCGCGGGCTCGGGGATGAGCGGACTCGCGCTCCTCCTCATGGGCATGGGCCACAAGGTCAGTGGCTCAGACCGTGTGACCACCGCTGAGACCGAACGCATGCAAGGAATCGGCCTGAATTTTTCCTCTCCTCACACCGCCGCCGCCGTCAAGGATGCCGACTTGGTCGTCTATTCATCCGCCATCAAGCCGGAAAACCCAGCTTACGCGGCAGCCGAGAAAGCCAATACCCCGCTGCTCCGCCGCGCCGAGTGTCTCGCAGCCATCCTCCACACGAAGAAGGGCGTGGTCATTTCCGGAACTCACGGAAAAACGACCACCTCATCGATGACCGCCCACGTTCTTCGAGAAGCTGGGCAGAAACCCAGCCACTACGTCGGGGCAGAAATCCCAATCCTCGGCGCCAACGCCAAATGGTCGGAAGAGGGCGAATTCATGGTGGCGGAGGGCGATGAAAGCGACGGCACTCTTGCGCTTTACCACCCAGAGCACGCGGTGATCCTGAACATCGAGGCGGAACACCTCGATTTCTATCGCGACCTCGACCACATCGGCGAGGTCTTCGCACAACTCGCCCACCAAACGAAAGGAAAAGTCGTTTATTGCGCGGAGGACCCTGTCGCTCTTGAGCTTTGCGCCGACCTCAAAAATGGCGTCTCCTATGGCTGGGAGGACGCCGACTACACCGCGACCGACCTCCGCGACCTCAAAGGATCTTCCGCATTCACCGTCCGGAAAATGGGCGAGGCCCTCGGTGACGTCGAACTCGGTATCCCAGGAAATCACAACATCCTCAACGCGCTCGCCGCCATCGCGCTCGCCGACCATTGCGGTGCGGATTTTAAGCTCATCGCCCGCGCGCTTTCGACTTTCGCGGGAGCCAAGCGCCGTTTCGAGACCAAGTACCTTTCCGCGAACTATCGCATTGTCGACGACTATGGCCACCATCCCTCGGAATTGGCGGCCACCTTACAGACCGCCCGCTCGTTAAAACCCAAACGGGTCGTCGTACTCTTTCAACCTCACCGATACACCCGGACCCAAGCGCTGGCCGACGACTTCGGGAAGGTCCTTCAAGCGGCAGACTTAGTTTTCATCTCCGACGTTTATCCAGCATCTGAGAAACCGATCGAGGGAATTTCCGGTCAAACCTTGGTGGATGCCATGAAGGCTCACGGCGACATCCCCGCGACCTACCTTCAGGATCTAACAACCGCCCACCACGCGGTCGGCCATGCGCTCCAATCGGGAGACCTCTTGATCACCCTCGGGGCCGGCAACGTTCACGAAGCGGCCACTCGGATCGCTGCCGATCTTAAAATCCTCGATGAAATGTGCGGACTCATGCCGCCCGGTGAAATCGATGGCAAGCTCTACGAGCCGATGAGCCGCCACACCACCCTGCTCGTCGGTGGCCCCGCCCAGTACTGGCTTGAACCTCACAGTTTCTATGGCTTCGCCTTCCTCGTCGGCTACTGCCGCGAACGTGGTATTCCCGTGCGCGTCGTCGGTCGCGGATCAAATGTCCTCGTGCGTGACGGCGGCATCCGCGGTGCCGTGATCCATCCCACTGGCGGGGTTTTTTCCGATGTCACGGTCGATGGACGCGGCCACATCACCGCAGGTGCCGGAGTTCGGCTCAAGAAACTTGCCAGCGTCGCGGGAGGCAGCGGAATCGGCGGCTTCGAGTGGATGGAGGGAATCCCCGGCAATGTCGGTGGCGCACTCCGCATGAATGCCGGTGCCATGGGGATCGATACATTCGACCAAGTCGTTCGCGTCACCTTCCTCGACGAAGACGGCGTGATCCGCACCCGCGAACGCGAGGAAATCATCGCCACCTACCGCAACGTCGCCGAACTTCGCCGGAATTTCGCACTGCAAGCAGTCTTCAAGGGCAAGAACGACACCGCCGCCAACATCAAGGAGCGCTGGGACGCTTCTCGCGAGAAACGCAAAAACTCCCAACCGATCGCGGCATCCGCCGGTTGCACTTTCAAAAACCCCGAAGAAGTCCCCGCCGGCCGGGTAATTGATTCGCTCGGCCTCAAGGGACACAAATCCGGTCACGCGGCCGTCTCAGATGTCCATGGAAACTTCCTCGTGAACCAAGGCGGCGCTTCTGCACATGATATTCTAACACTCATCGAATTCATCCAGCAAAAAGCCCGCACCGAACGCAACGTCGAACTCGAAACCGAAATCAAAATACTCGGCGAAGATGAAACATCGTTCTAACCTGTTTATACACCTAATAGAATTATCCAAAAGATCATGCTGACAGGGAAAAAAATCGCAGTGCTCATGGGTGGCCCCGGCTCCGAACGTGCGGTGTCGCTGGCATCCGGAAATGCAGTGCTTAAAGCACTTCTCGGTCTTGGGCTGGAGGCTGTAGCCGTCGATGTGACCCGTCATGAAATCCATCTCCCCGCTGGCACCGATCTTGCGTTCAATGTCATCCACGGCACCTTTGGCGAAGATGGCGAATTGCAATCCCTCCTCGATGACCTCGGGGTCCCTTACACCGGCGCTGGTGCGAAAAGCAGCCGCATCGCGTTTGATAAAAACCTCGCGAAAGCCGCCTTCCTCCATGCCCACGTGCCGACACCTCGTGCGGAGATCATCAATGTTTCTGCAGGACTGCAGCTACCGTCTTTCTCCGCACCCTTCGTCGTGAAGCCACCGCGCGAAGGATCGAGCGTCGGCGTCCACATCGTTCGCGACCAAGCCGATGCCGCTCAAGCCATGCAAGACGCCGCCAAGTATGGAAACGAAATTCTGGTCGAGGAATTCATCAACGGCATGGAACTCACAGTCGCGATTTTAAATGATGGCGCTCTGCCGATTGTCCACATTTCACCGCCCGACGGAGTTTACGACATGGCGAGTAAATACCCTTGGCTCAGTGGCGCAAAAGGCAGCGAATACTTTTGCCCAGCCGACCTGGATCTCGAAACGACGATGGCCGTGCAAGCCGCCGCCCTTGCCGCTCACCGATCGCTGGGCGTCGAAATCTACTCGCGAGTGGATGTTCTATTAGATTCTCAGAATCGTCCATTTGTCCTTGAGGCCAACACGATCCCGGGCATGACCGAGACCAGCCTGCTCCCCAAGGCCGCCGCCGCTGCCGGCATTTCATTTCCTGAGCTCTGTAAGACCATCGCCGAGCTTTCGCTCCAACTCCGCTCCTAACATGTTCAAACGCAGAACCACTCATCCACGCCACCGGTCGCGCTCCAAAGTGCTCGAAGTCCGCGTGATGTCACCACGCATCGCTTGGTTCGGCTTCCTCAACTTCAGTACCGGCATCTTCAAACTTTGCGCCATTCTTGCGGTCCTCGCCGGAATCGGTTGGGGCGTTTGGCAAGGAGTCCAGCGCGCATTCTATCAGAATCCAGATTTCAGCCTGCATGTGATTGACCTCAATCCTAACCCGGTCATCGACGAAGTCGGGGTGGCAGACATCATCGGAATCGACCCAGTTCCTAACATCTTTGCGATCGACGTGGGTGGATTGGCCGCGACGCTCAAAGGGATGCCTGCCGTCGCAGATGCTGCAGTCGAACGCCATCTCCCTGGCAAACTCCAGGTGCGCATCACTCCGAGAGTCCCCCGCGCATGGATTTCCTGCCCAAGCTCGGGATTTCCAGCGTCCCGCCAGGCCGGATCGCTCTTGGTAGATGTTTCAGGAATCGCCTACCCATGCACCGAGAATGGCCTTGCCGCGGCCACCAAACTTCCGATCATTCAACTCCCCACTTCCGCAGAGCACACGATCACCGTCGGCCAACCTATTCGCCATCCCGAGCTGGGCCATTGCTTCCGATTGTTAGACTCCGCCTGTGAGACAGATCCCAACGCCGCAGACTGGATCGATTCGATCCATCAAGGCAACGCATGGTCAATTCAACTGGTCACACGCCAAGGAGCCACCGCCACCTTCGGCCTCGGCGATCACGACCGCCAAATCCAAAACCTTCGCGCAGCGATGGATCACTCGAACCAAAAAGGTTATCTCATCGATACCATCAACCTGATTCCCAAGCACAACATTCCCATCACCGTCCACAGCGAGGCGGTCATTCCACGCGCAGTGCCCGTGCCGGAGCCGTCAGAAGCCGATGCTCGCGACAGTGCTCCTCCCCGCGTGCGGAGTACCGTTCAAAAGCGCTAATCATCCACTCCAATCTCTATCCTTTCAGCCATGGCTCGTCGCACCCAAATTCATGTCGGACTCGAAATCGGCACCAGCAAGACCTGCATGGTCGTCGGCGAAATCAAACCAGACAGCGCTGTCAAAATTCTAGGGATCGGCGTCACGAAAACCGCTGGCATCCGCAAAGGTGAAATTTATGATTTCGCCCAAGCTCGTGCCTGCCTCAAAGACGCACTGGCCAAGGCCGAAGATGCGAGCAGTGTCCAGATTGGCAGTGTCTATCTTGCGGTCACCGGCGCTCACTTCCAAGGCGTCAACAACTGTGGAACCTATCGCTTACCTGATGGCGAACCCGTCGTCGCAAGCGAGCACGTCGAGGAGGCGAGCAACATCGCACGCGAGGTGCCCATTTTACGCGATCACGCCATTCTTCACTCGATCGTTCGAAACTACCGACTCGACGGGCTAGAGCACTCAACCAGTCCCGTGGGCCTTTTCGGCAAGACGGTTGAGTCAGATTTTCACATCGTCCATGGCATCGCGACGCGGATTCAAAATAGCATCAAGCTCGTTCGAGAAATGCCATTAGAAGTCGATGAAATCGTATTTTCCCCGATAGCGACCGCACAAATGGCGCTCGACCGTGATCACCGCGAAGGTGGAGCTCTCATCATCGACATCGGAGGTGGAACGACCGACTACGCGCTCTATCTCAACGGTGCGATCGCGGCCTCAGGCTGCATTCCCGTGGGAGGCGACCATGTCACCAATGACATTCACCTCGTCACCGGGCTACCATTTTCAAAAGCAGACCGCCTGAAAATCATGGAAGGCGACGCCTCCTCTGACCTCGCCCGCTCGGTTGGAATCGCCAAGCTTACTGACGACCGCGGATTCGCCGAGGTCGAGGTGGAACGCAGCATCCTCAACGAAGTGATCCGGCAACGCCTAGAAGAAACTCTCAAACTGGTGCGTGCACGCCTACCCGCCGGAGCCGTCGAGCAGATCGGCTCAGGGATCTTCCTCACCGGTGGCACGAGCCTCATGCGCGGCTTCAGCGAGCTCGCCTTCGACGTCTTTGGTCGCGACATCTATCGGCCCGAACCACCTGAAGTCAGTGGCGTCCAAGCGAGCTTCAAAGATCCTCACTACGCCACGGCCATCGGATTGATCCGCTACGCACAAATCCTCGAGACCGAGCGCGCGGGCCCAACCGGCATGTTTAAAAAACTCGGTCGCATGATCTGGCCATTTGGTCGATAAGCTATTCCATTCACCCAATCTAACACATAACGTTAAAACTTTTCAGTTAAATCTCTATGATTCCATACGCCCGAGATCCCCAGCAAACGATTCCATCATCCGCCGTGAAAATCATCGGTCTCGGTGGAGCCGGATCGAACATGCTCGAACGAATTGCCCTTGATGGGATAGAAGACGCGGAATTGTTAGGCCTCAACACCGATGCAAGAACGCTATCGACCTGCCTAGCGCGTGAGAAAATTCAACTCGGCAGCAGTCTAACACGAGGCCTCGGTGCGGGCGGTGATCCAGGCCTCGGACAACAAGCAGTGTTAGAGGCAGAGAGTGAGATTCGCAGTTCCATCCGCGGGCGTGCGATTGTGTTTCTCTGCGTCGGGCTAGGCGGAGGCACGGGGTCCGGGGCGGCGCCGATGGTCACTCGAATTGCCCGGGAAGAAGGGGCGTTTGTGGTCATATTCGCGACGATGCCATTTGCATTTGAAGGATTGCGCCGCCGCGAACAGGCAGAGACGGCACTCAACGAGCTTGCCGTGCTGGCCAACGCGCTCGTCACTTTTGACAACAATCGCATGGGTGAACTCGTACTTGCAAAGCAGGGAATCCATGAAGCGTTCACCGCAGCCGACCATATGATTGGCGAGGCCATCAAGGCCGTGCTCCGTTTGGTCATCCGACCCGGCATCATCAACGTGGGGCTCGATGAACTCATGAGTGCTTTACGGACAAATCGGTCACGCTGCCTTTTCGGATCCGGCATCGCGAACGGCAAAGACCGCGCGGCGAAAGCATTGAAAAATGCGCTGAACAGCCCACTGTTGGATCAGGGCGCGCTGCTCAAAACCGCCCAAACGGTGCTCGTCCACCTCGCCGGAGGGCCTGATCTAACTCTATTCGAAATCGAGCTTCTCATGCAGCGCTTACAAAAATTCGTTCCCGCTGATGCTCAGATTCTCTTTGGTGCAGCGATCGACCAAGGCATGGGGGACTCCCTCTCCATCACCTTAATCAGCGCACTGCCGGAGGACTCACTTGCCACGTCCCAACGTGCGTCATTGAGCCATCAGGCGCCGGAAAGCCTGATCCCCGATCCCATTGACGAACTCCCAGCCACGACGCCACGCAAACCGAGTGCGACACGCGACGCGGTAGTTCCTGAGGCCACCCGCGAAGCGGAAGCACTCCCCTTATTCTCAACGGAGCCTGAAACACCAAAGCCTGGAAAGCATGTCGCCTCATTCACCTTCACAGATGATACGATCGCGAGCAATGCAATGATGGATGAACCGGACCACCTAGCAATGCTTGAAGATGAGCCGGAGTCTGAGGTATTCGATACTTTGATCACTCCATTAGATTCTGTTAGCTCACCAGAAAGTTTATTAGAAACACCTGTTGCGCCAGTTGATGCAGAACATCCGAAGCTCAAGCTTGGGATCAAATCGTCTGGACCCCAAGCGGAGCTTTCGCTCGACTCCCTGAATCGTGGCCGCTTCGAGGGCGAGACGCCCAACGTTTTCGAGGGCGAAGATCTCGACCTTCCGCCATTCCTCCGCAAGAAGAAATAACTTACCGATGAACGATCACTCTCTCGAAATTCCTGGCAATCTTACGCTCACAGCGGGTGCAGGCAGCTTGCCAAAAATTCTGGTGGAAAGTGCGTTCAGTCGTGCTGAAATCTATCTACATGGTGCGCATGTGAGTCACTTTCAGAAACACGGCGAGCCACCGCTGTTGTTCATTAGCGCCGCAAGCGAGTTTGCCGCAGGCAAGCCGATCCGCGGAGGCGTGCCCATCATTTTCCCATGGTTTGGCCCGCGCGATGGGCACCCTGCCCACGGATTTGCAGGCACCACCGAGTGGGAGCTTATTACCACCGCGATTCTCCCGAGCCAAGCGGTTCAACTAGTTCTTCGCCTGCCTAGCTCGAATGGATACGGAGTAGAATTCATGGTCACCGTCGGGGATCAACTGTCGATGGAGCTTCGTGTTACGAACACCTCCGAACAGCCATTCACTTTTGAGAACTGCCTTCACACGTACTTTCACATCCGTTCGATTTCAGACATTTCCATCACCGGTCTTTCCAGCGTTCGTTACCACGACAACGTCGCCGACTTGATTGCCACCGAGGGTCATGAACCTATCCGATTTGAAGGTGAGATGGATCGGGTCTATTTCAACACCACGGCTACCACCGAAATTGTTGATCCCGGCTTCGGCCGCAAGATCCGCATCGCAAAATCAGGATCGCAATCGACCGTCGTATGGAATCCCTGGGTTGCGAAGTCGATTCGTATGCCCGACTTTGGTGATGAGGAATATGTTGGCATGGTTTGTGTGGAATCAGGCAATGTCGCTGATGACGAAATCACGCTCTCGCCCGGTGATCATGCGGTGCTCGCGGTGATCTTGAGTAGCGAGAGCTTGTAAATCTAATGTCTGCCAAAGCCACTTGGAAAGTCAGTGCTGCCGTGATGGCAAGCCGCGTACTTGGGCTTGCGAGAGAGGTCATGTTCACCACCATCTTTGGTGCGGGAGCAGCGCTTGATTGCTTTCAGCTGGCGTTTCGCGTGCCGAACCTGCTACGAGATTTGTTTGCAGAGGGTGCACTTTCTCAGGCATTTGTAACAACATTTTCCAAGAGGCTGAAGTCTGAGGGAGATGCATCTGCATGGGTGCTGGCCAACAAGATGATGACCTTGTCCGCCGTTTTCATGAGTCTCATCACGCTCGCTGGCATCTTCGCCGCGCCATGGATCGTGGACCTACTTACCTCGCTCGCACGGGGCGATCAAAGCCGCCGAATTTATCATCCAGAGGATATCGCCCTCACCGTGACAATGGTGCGAGTGATGTATCCATTTATTCTGTTAGTTTCGTTGGCTGCTCTCGTGATGGGAATGCTAAACGCAAAGAACATCTTCGGGATGCCGGCGCTGTCTTCGTGTTTTTTCAATCTCGGGTCAATGCTTGGCGGAGCCGCATTTGGCTATTGGTTAGATCCTTCATGGGGACCAAGCAGCCTCATCGGATTTTCGATCGGAGTGGTAATCGGCGGTCTTGCACAACTCGTTTGCCAGTTCCCTGCGCTTTGGCGGGCGGGTTATCGATTTGCGGTGGATTTCCACTGGCGCGATCCGGGCGTCCGTCAGATTTTGCGCCTCATGGGTCCTGCGGTCATCTCATCCTCGGTGGTGCAGATAAACGTGGTGGTGAACTCCATGTTTGCAGTGCATGTCGGCGCGGGCGCGGTGAGTTGGTTGAATTGTGCCTTCCGCTTGATGCAGCTCCCGATCGGGATCTTTGGGGTCGCTGTGGCAACGGTCACTCTCCCTGCCTTATCACGAGCCGCGATCGGGGGCATATCAGCCGATTTTTGTCCCACCTTGGCCAAGGGTTTGCGGCTGGTCGCATTTCTAGTAATTCCATCAACCATCGGCCTAGTGTTTCTAGCAGAACCCATTATCAGCGTGATTTACGAACATGGGGCCTTCAACGCGCATCAGCGCATCGAGACTGCGGCGGCGTTGCGTGCCTACGGTTATGGCTTGGTTTTTTATGCGGCACTCAAGGTGCTTCAACCTGCCTTCTATGCCGTCGACAAACGGTGGCTTCCGATGATCGTGAGCTTCCTGGCTCTGGGGTTAAACCTCGGATTCAACTACTTTTTTGTCTACGTCCTTCATTGGGGCCATGAGTCGTTGGCCCTAACGACGAGCATTTCCGCGCTCTTCAATTTCCTGCTGCTGTTCATAGCGATGCGTAGGTTTGCGGGAGAACTGGGGACGGGGAAACTGCTATGGTTACTCGGGAAACTCGCCATCGCCGGTGCTGGCATGGCAGGCGTGTGCCTCGCTGCAAATCACCTCGTATTTTCGAATCTCACTGAGATCCCGCTGATTCCCAAGATCGCTTGCCTCAGCCTAACCATCGCTCTGGCTGCAGCGGTTTATTTTGTCGCAGCACGATTCCTTCGAGTCTCCGAGGCGAAGGATGCACTGGAAATGCTGACACGCCGATTGAAGCCTAACCGGTCTGCGTGAGCAGATCGATTCACATCCGGAAATCATCACCGAGGTAATGCTTCCGGGCGATGGGGTCATTGACCAGTTCATCCGAAGCCCCTTCAAGAATAACCCTGCCGTCATGAATCAAAAAGGCGCGGTCGGTGATGCTCAGCGTCTCGCGCACCGAATGATCCGTGATGAGAATCGCCAAGCCATCGCGGTCGCGAAGTTCGCGAACAATACGCTGAATGTCCTCCACCGCGATGGGATCGATCCCAGCAAAGGGTTCATCTAACATCAACAGCGTTGGGTCTGAGCAAAGCGAGCGAGCAATCGCAAGGCGGCGTTTTTCGCCACCCGAAAGTGTGATTGCGAGTGACTTGGCTAGCTTGGTGATTCCGAAGCGATCGAGAAGGTCGTGCGCACGATCATGGCGCTCAGAACGACTGAGCTGCGGTCTCGTCTCGAGAATTGCGAGTAGGTTATCCATGACCGAGAGTTTGCGGAATACAGACTCTTCTTGAGGAAGGTAGCCGAGTCCCAACCTTGCACGACGGTGCATTGGCAAATGGGACATGTCATGACCATTGAACCAAACCTCTCCCGCATCGGCTGGGACAAGGCCGGCGATCATGTAAAAAGAAGTAGTCTTTCCCGCGCCGTTAGGTCCTAACAGGCCTACAATTTCCCTAGGCTGGACGCTGATCGATACCCCATCTACCACTGGACGGTCCCCATAGGACTTGCGCAAGCCCTCCGCGAAGAGAACAGCAGATTTTTTGTTAGAGCATGTGGAACCTGGATCGTGCATTAGGAAAATGGCGTGCGGTGCGCCGTGGGTTACGAGCCGGATGCTTATCGTTTTTCTTGGATGTTGCCACCCATTTCCCAATTTCCTTCAGTGACGAAACTACCCGTCTTCGGGAAGATGCGGAGGATGAGATTCGGCTCCTTGGCTCGCATGAACGTGGTTCCTTGGATGAACCATGGATATCCGCCGCTGAGAATCGCCTCATCCGACTTGATGTTGTAGCGGAAAATGGCACCCGATGCCTTGATCGGTTCTTTGCCCTCCGTACTTTTTTGGTCGATTCTAACTGCTCCAGTGGCCACGATGCGTTCTGGGTTGCCCAAAGTTACCTGGGGCGATTTGGCCGCTTTTGGCTTTCCATCCGCTCCAGGCTGGATTGTCTCCGTATTCGGTCTGCCCTCGGGTTTGGCAGGTTTCTTGGCAAAAAAGATCTTCAGCTCATCCGCACCGGAAAGGTCAAATCGCGGATCTTTCACCGTGACGTTTTTGAGATAAACGAGCACTCCTTCCTCTGCGTCAAAATACACGCCCCCTTCGCATTGAATGACTGTATCGTTTAAACTGGGCTTGACCTCGAGGGGGTGTGCCGCGGAAGGGGCGGGGACACCGATAGGAGGTACTTGGTGGGCCGCGATAAACGAGTTCGCCGCTTGGGTAGCCGCCGCGGAATCGGTTAGATCTGCATTGAGGCTGGCATGGGCCGCCGCCATGGCCGTGGCAGCTACTGGAGATTTTGCGTTGGCTTCTGCTCGAAGCGCGGTGACTTCTGGTGGCTTCAGTGCGGTGGGTGGCGACGCATGAAGTGGCTGTGAAATCAGCGCCATGCCGATCGCAGCGGTTGCACGAAGCGTTTTGGTGGGGTTTTGCATAGTCGTTGTCTGAGATGAGGGGTGAAGAACCGTGGTCACTGGACCGGTCATGAAGCCTCGATTTTGCTCATACTCATAATAAAGCCCGCTGCCGTTGGATTGCATGCGAGCAGTTTGGAGTTGTACGGGTTTTTTCGTGCTCACCAAGGAGCTTGTCTGATCGATTAACGCCGTTTCGAGATCGATGCGAACCCGTGGGCTGGTGTCGGGATTAAAAAGTTCGATCGAAACGGTCTCACCAGCGAATTGACCCGCATGGATGAGAGTCACCTTTTTTGCTTTTAAAAGCTGATCCAGTTTTTGGTTCGGGTCAAAACGAGGCAACAACATCTCCTTCATTTCGCTTCCGTCTGGGAGCAGAGATGTTGCGACCGGCTTGGGCGCACTTTTTGCCATGGCCTCGGCTGCATCTACCGAGACAGGGGCGATCAAAGTGAGGATTGTAAGAATGCTGCGCAACGGCGGTGTGGGATCAGCGAGCAGAAATTTGCGTGTCGTGAGAGGCGTGATGAATGGCAATCAGCTTGGTAAGATGGTCTTCGATGAACTGCAGCGGGATCTGATTCGGGCCGTCCGACATCGCATTGGCGGGGTCTGAGTGGACTTCCATGAACAGGCCATCCACCCCCGTCGCGATCGCGGCGCGGGCAAGAACAGGGGCAAGCTCGCCATCACCGCCGGTTGCACCGCCAAGACCGCCAGGGCGTTGGACTGAATGGGTCGCATCAAAAATCACGGGCAAGCCCTCTTGGCGCATCCAATAGAGTGACCGCATGTCGACCACGAGGTTGTTATAGCCAAAGGTGGTTCCGCGCTCGGTGATCAAAAAGCGGTCGCAACCGAATGCCCGCATTTTGCCGGCGATGTTGATCGTGTCGAGGGGCGCAAGAAATTGGCCTTTTTTCACATTCACCGAGCGGCCTGTTTTGGCGGCGGCTTCAAGCAGGTCGGTCTGGCGGCAAAGAAATGCAGGGATTTGAAGGAGGTCCACAAATTCAGCGGCGATCTCCGCTTGTTCTGCGGTATGGATGTCGGTCGTGACCGGAACCCCAAGTGCCTTGCCAATCTCGCCAAGAATGCGGCATCCATCACGCACGCCAGGCCCACGAAAGGCCCCCACCGAGGTCCGGTTTGCCTTGTCGAAGGATGCTTTGAAAATGAAAGGAATGCCCGTGCGGTCTGCAATTTCCTTCAATGCCTTGGCCATGTCCCACGCAAATGCCTCACTCTCCAACGCGCAGGGACCGAGGACGAAAAAGGGTGCCGGGCCGCCGACAGGGACGATGCCGATGTGAAATGGATCGAAATTCATAAAATAAGGTCAGGGTGCTTGGTCATTGGAATCTTCGACAGCAGCGTTAAAAAGCGGGCGGAGATTGTCGAGAGCGGTGGAGAGGAGCTTTTCTTCCGAATGGGTGAGGTTGCCGTAGGTTTTGGATAAAAGCATCTCAAGTGAATCGATCACCGACTGCGCAGCCCGCAGATTGATTTGTTTTTGGCCATGGTGGGGGTTTGGTATCTGGCCTAGAAAGAGCCCCGCGTTTTGCGCTTGGAGAATCACAAATTCGTTGAAACGAGGATCAGCTACTGACGATGATGGCATGGGTTGAGGTTCTGGATTCCTGAAGAATATACAAGTGGGAAGAATGGATTCCAGCGGCATTCTCATCCCTGCCAAGAAAACCGCACGCCAATGCAACCCCCAAAAGCAATGCCGCCCATCCAGATTCCTCCCAATTCTTTAGACTTGCAGAGGGAATCCGTGGCGATCATATTCCGAATTGTCAGCGTTATCGCTCGTCGGCACTTGTAATCCATAACCCTACTTCACCGATGAAACTTGTCATTCTTTCCATCGCTACAGCCGTTCTTGCAGTTTCCTGCTGCCCAAATGCCGCTCCTGCATCGACGAAGAGCACCTACGTTACTCCAGCAAAATAAGTTGTTTCGAATTTCATTCTCCTTATAACTTGATCCAGAGACTCATCATCCTAACCAATATGACACGCACCCTCAGCCTCCTTCTCGCTTCCGCTTTCACGCTCCTTGCAGCCTCCTGCTGCTGCACCAGTGACAGCAAGCCACCTCGCTTGCACCGTCTCCCTTGGTTCCATGAAATCAAAGAAGCTCCAGCCCAAGAGGCTGAAGTCCAGGTCATCCCCTCGAAGTGACCTAAACGCTTTTAGTTCTTCGTTTCCAGTTTTATGATGGCCTTTCCGGTTTTCGGTTGGTCATTGATTTGAGTCCCGCATTTTATCCCTCCCGCCACTCTGTTCCAGAGTGCCGGGATTTTTTTTAATGAATCCATGCGTCATGAAAAAGCCCAATCCGAGCGCCGCCAAAATCCGTTACACGAGCAACCTTCGTCACTATCATCGTTCAGGTGCTCAATCCAAACGATCCTGGGACGAGTGGGTCGATGGACCAGGAGCATCGATGCGTAAACCTTTGAACATTTTAAAAATTACGCTAACCTCGCTCGGTGTGATTGCCCTTATCGCGGTCATTGGGGGGCTTATGAACGAACTTCGCTGACCTCAGGAGTCGTTTTTTGATTCTTTCTCGGCGGAATTTGCATGCGCCTTTGACATTCTGATCGCAGATGGGCAGGTTTTCCCCCAACCACCACAACCAAAGCGCATCTTTCATATCATGGGAAAAAGCCTCTTTCAAAAAGTCTGGGACGCTCACACCGTCGGCACCATCTCTGATGGTCGCAAGCAACTCTTCATCGGCACTCATCTAATTCACGAGGTGACCTCTCCTCAGGCGTTCGGGATGCTTCGTGACCTCGGCTTGAAGGTAAAATTTCCTCAGCGCACGTTCGCCACGGTTGACCACATTGTTCCGACGATCAACCAAGATGCCCCGCAAGATCCGCTTGCGGCAGAAATGATGCAAGCGCTCCGCGCAAATGCGGACGACTTTGGCGTCACCTATTTTGACCTCAGTTCCGGAAAACAAGGAATTGTCCATGTTGTCGGACCCGAACAAGGAATCACCCAACCGGGAACGACCATCGCATGTGGAGATTCACACACCGCAACGCACGGTGCTTTCGGCGCAATCGCCTTCGGCATCGGTACGACACAGGTGCGCGATGTTCTTGCAACCCAGACACTTGCGCTCGAGGAACTCAAAGTCCGCCGCATCGAGGTCAACGGCGACCTCCGTCCCGGCGTTTATGCCAAGGATGTCATTTTGCATATCATCCGTCTGCTTGGCGCCAAGGGCGGCATCGGCTATGCCTATGAATACGCCGGCGAGGTCTTTGATCGCATGTCGATGGAAGAACGGATGACGGTTTGCAACATGTCCATTGAAGGCGGCGCCCGCTGCGGATACGTCAACCCAGATGCCAAGACGGTCGCCTATCTCCACGGCCGCCCCTATGTCGACATGACCGACTTCAGCGCAACGGCCGCTCGCTGGCTGTCCTTCGCCTCCGATTCCGATGCCCATTACGATGACGTGGTTTCCCTGAACGCTGCAGACATCGAGCCAACCGTGACTTGGGGAATCTCGCCAGACCACGGAATCTTCATTTCGGAAAGCATTCCAGATCCTGCAACCGCCTCCACGCCACTTGAAAAGGCTTCGATCGAGGAAGCGCTGGCCTACATGAAACTTGATGCTGGCGCCCCGATCAAGGGAGTCAAAATCGACGTCGCCTTCATCGGCTCCTGCACCAACGGGCGCATCTCAGATTTTCGCGAGGTTGCGAGATTCATCCAAGGCCACCACGTTGCTCCGGGGGTCCAAGCCCTCGTGGTTCCGGGCTCACAAATCGTCGCGATCCAGTGCGAACAAGAAGGGCTTCCAGAGATCTTCCGCGCCGCAGGATTTGAATGGCGGGGAGCAGGCTGCTCGATGTGTCTCGCAATGAACCCAGACAAACTCGTCGGCGACCAACTCTGCGCATCATCTTCTAACCGAAACTTCAAGGGTCGCCAGGGTTCCTCCACCGGCCGGACGATCCTGATGTCTCCGGTAATGGTCGCCGCTGCCGCGATCAAGGGCTCGATCACCGATGCTCGTGAGCTGTTTGACCTCAACACACCTGCATCGGTTGCTTGAGCAAAATCGTTCTGATTCTAATATTTCCTAATCATTCTTATTATGGCACTTGAACCCGTTCCTTCCGTCCTCGGTAGCGCTGTTTTCATTCCCGGCGCAGACATTGATACTGACCGCATCATCCCGGCTCGTTTCATGAAATGCGTCACCTTCGACGGACTCGGTGAGTTTGCATTTTACGATGTGCGCTTCGATGAACACGGGGCGAAAACAAACCACCCACTCAACGACCCACGCTTCGCCAATGCCTCGATCCTCGTGGCCGGCGTGAACTTCGGCTGCGGATCGTCACGCGAGCATGCCCCTCAATCTCTCCGCAAGTACGGTTTCAATGGCGTAATCGCCGAGTCGTTTGCCGAAATTTTTTACGGGAACTCGACCACCCTCGCCATGCCTTGCGTGATGGCAAGCGCTGCCGACGTTGCCACGCTACGCGACGCAATCGAGGCAGACCCTGACACGGTGGTCACCATCGACGTGCAAGCGCTCCGCGTCCGCACTTCGGGTGGGCTCGATATTCCTGTGACCATGCCCGACTCCGCGCGGGAGGCATTGCTTTCAGGTCGTTGGGATCCCATCCAAGAGTTGCTCGATAACGACGCATCCATCGACGCGAAAGCCATCGAGCTCGGCTACGTTTGAGATTCTAACGGCCCTCGTGAGAGGAGCTCTGGAAGCGAGTCGTTACGATCACCTACTTGCCACCATCACGGCTCACCCGGAGGGCCGTCTTTTAAGGTCCCACGTGGCGAATTGCCCGTGGGCGCCTGACGTTGGAAATTGCCACGCGGGCCTCCGCGAGGTGGGCGGTCTCCTTTGTTGAAGCTGGCATCAGGTTCACCCCGCCACATCCGCGGCACAAATGGAAACTCAGCGCTGATGCAATAGTAATAGGTACCATCAGGAAATTCCGGCGTCTTGCCAAAACGCCCGTTGCACTCATCAAGGTCGCCACGGTCTTTGACAAATTCAAAATCCTGAGTGAAGCGGCCATCGTAGTTTCCACCTGGTCCGTTTTCCTCAGTCGGCCGAGCACCCTTTTTCAGCTGATAGCTCGACTTCATCTTTCGCAATGGACTCTTCGCGTCCTTAGCAACCGAATGCGCTTGAGCAGTGTATACGGGAAATCCGTCAGCAGACCACGCCACTAGGACCATTTTTGTTCCGTCCCCACCGAGCATCTTGACCAACCCATTCGGCAAGGCATGGTAGTGATAAGATCCATTCGGCTGCACGTGAGCGTTGTGTTCATCGAGCCCGAGATTGAGAAAACCGGTACCCGCCTCGTAACGCCAACCAGAGCGCATGTCGTTATTCCATGACTCGGCCGTACCGGGCTCGAATGGCACCCCATTCACCGCGATGCCCCACCAGTACCCGCCACGCTGCACCGGAGTCTTGGATTCCCTCGGGTGCAACGGCACGCGGAGCTGATAACTCTGCGGCTTGATGCTGTTAGGATTACCCCGCCGAGGAAATGTTCCCGGCTGGTGATCTGGAAGTCCGTTAGACCGAATGATACGAAATAACCCATCCACCACGATACTCACAGAGGCCTTGGTGGATGCATCAGGCGTAGTGGCCGATGTTGTGGAGACAAGCTGAGGACCCACTGAACCAGCAGACTCACCATCGTGGCGAGGGTGCGCAACGGCAGCACCCGCCAACAAGAGGAACAATAAAATCCAGAGGCTTCCTGACGTAAAGCTTGGCGGCGTTTTCATAAAGGTGGCTTCTCGCATCAACCTTCAGAATCTCAAATGGTTTCTCACATTCATCCGAAATCCTGATTTGCTGCGCCATGCCAGAGCGCCATCTGCATGGCCCAAGAACCTCTAACTTTCGAAATAGGTATAACCCGCTAGACCTTCACGGAACAGATCGAGAATCTCACGCCGCTCCTTCGGTGAGATCCGGCCCTCCGTAACCGCCTTCTCCGCAAAATTGCGGAAGCGCGTTACCAGTTCCTTCGGATCAAACTCCACATAGCTCAACACATCGGCTACGGTGTCACCCTCGACCTCATGAGTGTATACAGGTTTGCCTTTTTCCAAATGAACGCCAACCACATTGGTATCGCCTAATAGATTGTGGAGGTCTCCCAAGGTTTCCTGATAGGCTCCTACGAGGAAAACCGCGAGGTAGTAGGGTTCGCCCGGCTTAAAGTCATGAAGTGGCAGAATTTTAGCAACATCCTCTTTGTCGATGAAGCGGTCAATCTTCCCATCGCAATCACAGGTGATGTCAGCCAACACCGCTCGATTGCGGGGCTTTTCCTCTAGCCGGTGAATCGGCATCACCGGGAAGACCTGATCGATCGCCCAAGAATCCGGTAAGGACTGGAATAGACTGAAGTTGCCGTAGTAAAAGTCGACGAGCGTTGAGGAAAGCTCACGCAGGTCTTCTGGGATATCATCGAGATCGGCGATGAGGTTAGAAATGCGAGTGACGATGTGCCAGAACCATGCTTCGGCTAGACCGCGTTCGCGCAAGGTTGCGGAACCATAGAAAAACTGCGCTCGCATCTGGTCACGATAATAAACTGCATCGTTAAAACACTCTTGGAGGTTTTTCTTATGAATCACCTTATTCACCTCGATGATGTTCATGAGGTTTTGCGGAGCGTTTTCTGGAATCGCTGGGGCAACTTCACTATTTTGTGCGCTGGTGACGTCGAGAATATTAAACACCAACACCGAGTAATAAGCCACCACCGCACGGCCAGACTCAGAAATCAAATTGGGATGCGCCACGCCGGCCTTATCACAAATCTGTGAAACCACCTCAACGATGTCCGTGCAGTATTCTGCCACCGAGTAATTGCAAGACGAATGGAAGTCCGTGTGTGAGCCATCATAGTCCACTGCCATTCCACCACCGATGTCGAGCACACCCATCGGAGCACCTTCTTTCACTAGATCGCAATACATCCGAACAGCCTCAGTGGCACCTTCGCGAATCGCTGCAATGTTAGGAATCTGCGACCCTTGATGGTAGTGCAGCATTTTTAGGCAACCGATATAGCCAGACTCTTTGAGGTGATCCACCACATCAATGACCTGCGATGCGTTGAGTCCAAAGACCGACTTGTCCCCCGCGCTATCCTGCCAGTGACCCGAGCCCTTCGTAGAAAGACGAACTCGGATGCCGAGATTCGGAAGCACTCCAATTTTTCGAGAACGCTCGAGGATCAGGCCCATTTCACTCGGCATCTCTAACACTAGCATGATGCGAAGGCCCATTTTTTGAGCGTGAAGCGCAAGGTCGATGAACTCCTCATCCTTGTATCCATTGCAAATCAAGTAAGCCTCAGGATCGTGCATGTGAGCAAGTGCGGCGATCAGCTCTGGTTTGGAACCTGCCTCGAGGCCGTAATGATATCTCTTGCCGAACTCTGCGATTTCCTCGATCACCTGGCGCTGCTGATTTACCTTAATTGGATAAACCCCACGGTATTCGCCACGATATTTTGATTCTGCAATCGCCTTGTGGAATGACTCGTTGATCTCAGCGATCCGAGAATGCAGAAGGTCTCGAAACCGAAGCAGGACTGGCAAATGAGTGCCTCGGTCGCGCAGCCCGTCGATCACGTCAAAGAGCGAGACCTCTGCTTGCGCCTCATCATCTTCAAGCCTCACCGTGACATGGCCTTTTTTGTTAATGCCAAAGAAATTGTGGCCCCAAGTCTTGATTCCATATAGGTCGGCAGATTTCTCAGTCGTCCATGGAATTTCAGATTTACGCTTGGAGGGCTTGGGCGAGGCAGCAGTGGTTGGAGGTATCATAAAATGAAATGTTGACTGGTGTTAGATTGTTGATCCGCCGGGTGGTTTCCATGCTGGGAATTCCGTTGTGAGCTTCTGACGGTATCTAGCGGCTTCGGCTTGATCGGATTGCTGGTCCAGCACTTGAATCAGCTTCCAAAGTGCGAGTGGCTTGAGATCCTTGTCGTCATGGAATTCCACCACGATCAGGTACTTCCCTGCCGCGGTCTTTAGGTCGCCAGACTTCATCTCAAGGTCTCCTACTAGAATATTGAGCCCGGCACTTGTGTGTCCTTGAGGGTGCAGTGCAAGCGCTTCGTTTGCAGATTCTTGAGCATCTTCAGTGCGCTTGAGCGCAAGAAGAGCACGGCCACGATCTAGTAGAGCATCTGCTTTCCATCCTGAATTGTCTTCAACCTCCAGCACGTGATTCGCCGCGAGAAGTGCGCCATCTGGGTCATCGATTTCGAGGCGAGATTTCGCAAGATATCTCCAGACTTCTTTAGGCGTCTCACGTGGCTCCGCCGGATTTGAAACGAGGGCGAGCGTCTTGGCGGCAACCTTGTAGTCACCCATGTTGTAGGATTGCATCCCAGACCATTGGATCGCTTGGTTCGGAATGTCAGACTCGTAATTCCATTCGATCGCAAGGTCGATTTCCTCGGAAAGTTTTTTCTGATCCTGTGATGCGAAGTAGCCGAGTGAGAGAAGAAGCCCCGCGTGTTTGCGGTAGGCATCAGGACGCAGCGTCCGCGCCTTCTCTAGATAAGGAATCGCATCCTTCGCAGTGTTTGATTTCACCATGCCCCAACCAATCCAATAATTGGCTTCTGCTTGAAGATTCTCCGTTAGGTTTTTCACATGTCCCAGCAACCCTTGGTAACGAAGGATCATGTCGGGGATGTTATTTGCCGTGCGCCGCAAACGTGCAGACTCTAACCACGCAAATGAGGCGAGATCAGCTGGCATATGGTCTGCGGTGAGGCGGTCGTAATCCGCGATCGCCTTCGCAAGTTCGGCGGTCTCGGCGTAGGCCTTGGCGCGCTTGGCGATGGCATTCGGGATTCTAGCGTCGCTAGGATACTTCGTGACGAACTCATTGAGCGAGCGAATCGTCCCTTGGGCATCGCCAGCCTCTGATAAACACCAACCCCGCTGATAGAGCAGACCTGGGCGGTTTTTTTCGCTAACTTTGTTGGCGTTGATCTCGTTATAAACGGCAGCGGCTGCAGCGATCTCCTTTTTTGCAAATAGGGACTCCGCCTTCATCATGAGAGCGGTGTGGATCCTCTGATCCTCTGGCCGTGACTTGCGATAAATCTGAAGAAAGGCGTCGACCTGATCCGGAAGATGCGAGCCCTTGAGATCATAGAAGCAAAGGAGGCGGTAGTAGGATGCCTGAAAAGCCACCTCCGATTCCGGCTTCAGGAGCTGCTCGGCCCCGCGGAAAAGCGGGATTGCATCACTGGGCATCTGCAGTCGCATGTAGGCCCGCCCAGCGATCAACAACCGGTCAGCCTCTTTCTCTCCAGATGCTTTGGTCTGGCTGCTCGCAAAAAGATCCACCACCTTGCGGTATTCTTTTTGGGTGAAGAAAAGCCCCATGAGGGCGGTCTGCGCATCGGGTCTGAAATCCTCCATGCCATCCGTGTGGAGGATGAGCTGGAGGTACTTGTTCGCCGAGGTGGTCTGGCCGAGCTTCGTGGCAATGAGTGCGGCACTCAGAGCGGCCTCGCCACAAATTTTTGGAGAATACGGCCCGCCGATTACTTCTTCGAAGCGTTTGAGTGCCTCTTCGCGTTTTCCAGATTTTAAAAGGATATTGCCAAGGGCCACCTTCGACTGCGGGATAAAAATCCCACCTGCGGGATCGTCGATGACCTTATTGAACAGGCCTGTCGCTTCTCGGTCACGCCCGAGGAGGCGATAACAATTTCCTGCGAGATAATTGCCACGTGGCCGCTCTTCTGGTTTTCCGGCGTTGACCGCAAAGCGCTCGAACATCGGCGCGGCGAAGGCATAGTCACCTTTGTTATAGTAGTCCGCTGCAAGCGTGTAGGCAGCGGCGGCGGCCCACTTGCCTTTTACGTAGCGGTTCAGCAAGGTGCTGAAACAACGCTTTCCATCATCGATCTGGCCCGAGAGGTAATAGCTGTTGCCGAGGTACCACCATGCCATTTCAGCATTCGGATGATTTGGGAATGCAGTGAGGTACTCGTTGAAAATTTGTACCGACTGCTGGAAGTAGGACGTCCGCGTATCGTAGGTCGTGCTGGCTTGGGCGGAGTCGTAGATGTTTTTTCCACGGAGGAAAAAATCGTTCGCGGCGTCCGAGTTGAGCGCAGGATCAACCGCTACCGCCCGAGGGATCTGGCCGACCACTGAGCTGGAAATGATCACGACGATGGCGAGTGCGCGTTTCACGGTAGATGCAGCGTGATGCTTTTTGAAGCGTTTGCCAAGTGATTCACTTCGTTGGCGTCGGGCGTTGGGTCGCAAAGGAGATATTCCAAATCCCAGCTTTTTGACAGGTATCGATCACCTCGACGATGCGTTGGTAAGCCACGTCGCCATCGCCGCGGATCCGGACGGGTTGATTCTTAAACTGCTTGGCGATGTTAGAAAGCTTCTCAAGCAACTCCTTGCGGTCCACGGCCAGCCCCTCCACCCGAATCAAACCGTCCGCAAGCACGTTGATGATGATTTCTCCTCGAACGCGTTCGGGTTCGGCCCCTTCTTGTGCCGTGGGCACCGAGACATTGAGCTCCGTTTCAGACTTACTGAATTGCCAACTGATGATGAAGAAGCTCAACAGCAAAAGTAAGATGTCGATCATCGGTGCCAGCTGAATGGCGATCGGCGGTGGCTGGCGACTTGAGAATTTCATGCCTGATTCCAGTTAGATCCCGTGAAGGTCCTTCCGCTCGCCTGCGAGAGGAAGATCCACATGCGTGGCATGATCGCGACGAACGATCTGTGGCTGGAGGAGTGCGATGAAATGAGTTGCGGCGGCTTCGAGTTCTGAGGTGTATTTCTGGACGCGACCGCGGAAAATCGAATAGAACGTCAGCGCGGGGATGCTGATGGCGAGTCCACCAGCCGTGGCAATCAGAGCCTTGGAAACCCCCTCCGCGAGACCCATCTCACGCACGCCTTGGACCTGGCCTGAGTAAATTTGCATGAAGGCCTCGATCATGCCGAAGACCGTTCCCAACAAACCCACCATGGGAGCGATGGCTCCGATGTCCGCGAGGTAAGTGATCCGTGAGGTCAGCATGCCCGACTGGTGAGAGCCCTCGGTTTGAGCGACTTCTCGCAAGTTTTCAAAGGAGGTTCCTGGGTTAGACCCCATAAAATCGAGGGTTTTCTGAATAATGCGCGCCATGCATTCATTGCGTTGGTGGCTCAGTGCGCTCAGTCCGGCGAAGTCGCGCTTGCGGATCATGATCTCCGCACTGTTCATGAAGCGGTCGCTGACGATTGCATTCCGGCGGATGGTCAGAAGGAAAACCAAGATCAGCAAGACCGTGATCACCGACATCAGCGCGAGCGGATACATCATGAAGCCACCCTTTAGGATGATTTCAAAAAAATTCATTTCCGTTGCGACTGGGGCGACAGCTGGAGCAGCAGCGGAGGCGACGATTGCAGAGAGGAAATACCCAGCAAGGGTGAATTGGCAGCACTTCATGAACGTGCTGTGACTTTACCGATATGCCCAACGAACGCAAGCCCGAGCGGTGAAGATCCACTTGGTACGATGGTTTTGCCTCAAGGCCTCCTGCGCTTCGTTTCACCTCACAAAGCAGCTAGCCTTGGGGCAAATGCATGTGGACTTGGCAATCGGTGTTCTCGTGGTGGGCCCATTGCCATGAACCTAAAATCCGCAGTTGAAATCGGATTCTAGGTTCATGGCAACCCGTTCACTGGAATAGAGAGTGAACTACCAGCCCACTTGTCGCGGTAGGGGCGCTGGTGGCTCGGCTCATGATTCCGTTTTACCAATGCTTGTGTGGCAAGCCAGCCGCTGAACCATCAGAAACTCCTGAACCAAGCTGCGTCCCTTCCCGTCTCTTAATAAAAAAAAACTTCTGGGCTTCCACGAAAGAGTGGGGCCCAGAAGTCAATTTAGCACAGCGGAGTTCGAGACTCACCGGCAATGGGGATTCCCCATGCTAGCGGCTGTAGTGGATAGTTGGCTTGCGGTGTGAATGCACTGGTAGCCAATTACTGGGCGGCAGCGGGGACAGCTGCGACGCGCACGAACAGTTTCGCGGCGGTGAGCGGTTTGTCGCCTGTCAGCGTGACGCCCACGGTTTGATTGCCGTTGGCATCGGTCGCGCTCGCCGATTGGACGGCGTTGGAGTCTTCCGACCAGGTCACGAGATCCGTGGATCTCAGGATCTTGTAGGTCAGGCCGGTATCGGCACGACGCTGGTAGGTGAAGGTGCCGCTGCTCTGGTCTGGCTGGGCGATAATCGGATTGACCGAGGAACCGTTTATCGGGCTGAGGCCGAAGGCGAATTCCTGCTGGTTGGTCATTCCGTCGTTATCATTGTCGCCGTCAGGATTTGACACATCATTGCCAGGAAGGAACGTGTTCGCCCAGATAGAGTATGGGTCGCCAACCGGACCATCGGTCACGATGAGGGTTCCGCTGCCGGTGAAGTTGGTGCTTGAGTGCGAAGCTCTATAAGTTCCCCGAGGCTGTAGAGTCGCACCGAAGAACAGAGTATTCACAGTTTCATCTCCAGTGAGGTTCACCTTGCCGCCACTATTGATCACCAGGTTACCGCTGTTGACAATGGAACTGCCAGTCACGGCCAGAGTACCCCCACTGACGATGGTGTCACCCGTGTAGGTGTTCGTAGCATTGAGAGTCAGCGTGTTGTTCCCGATCTTGGTCAACCTACCTGCTTGACCGCTCATGTTCACCAGCGGACGCTGAATCGTGGCGTTGGAACTACTGGTGTCGATCGTCGCCCCACCATTGGTGCTGCCGAGTTGCACCGCCACTTCAGTTCCATTTCTCGCGCCATTATCAAAGAGACTGATAGTCCCCACTGCTACCCGGACCGTGCCGCCATTCATGCTGAACGTGAAGGTCTCATTTCCAGCGGTGTAGTTGTAAATCCTCCGCACCGTCAGGTTGCCGCCGGTCATCGTGTAACTGCCCGTGCCGCTGTCAAAGTGATAAAGGTTCGTCGTGGTGACATCCCCGCCGGTTTGGGTGGCGACTGAGCTGCCGTTATGTCCCACAACAATATCTGGCGCATTCACCGTGCCGGAGACGATGCTTAGATTACCAGTAGTGGTAGAAGCCCCGACCTTCAAATTAGATCCCGTGACTGTCAATTTGGCGCCGTCCACGACCAGAGTGCCGCCGCGAGCGCCCGCGCCGACATCAAAATTAGCAATGTTGGGGTCCTCTGAAGTGGTGGTGAAATTGCCGGACTTCAAGGTCAAGCTACCGTTATTCGCTGAGAGCGAGCCTAGGGTATAGTTGCCGCTCGGGCCTGGATCTAGGACTAGGTTGCCATTGCCGGCCTTCTGCAGAAGTCCGCTGTTGCCGTTGTTGGTGTTGGGTAAGTTGCCAGTAAGCGTCAGTGTATTGCCCAAACTACCGACCGCTATGGTGTTGGTGGTGTTGTTGGTGCCACTCAGGGTGAAGTTCCGGTCCGAAGTGGCGTTGCCTCCCGTGTAGCTCAGCTGGCCGCCAGCAAGGACGAGATTGGCCGCATCAGCCGTCGCTTGGCCGAGGTTGCCCACCACGCCGCCGTCGCCGATGGTCGTCACGGACAACGTACCGGCATTGATCGTCGTCACCCCGGTGTAGGTGTTGTTTCCGGACAGAGTCAGCGTGTTGTTGCCGATCTTGGTCAACCTGCCTGCTTGACCGCTCATATTGTCCAGCGGACGCTGAATCGTGGCGTTGGAACTAGTGGTATCGATCGTCGCCCCACCATTGGTGCTGCCGAGTTGCACCGCCACTTGGAGCCCCGAGAGGTTGCCGCCGGTAGTGATGAGGTTGGTAGTTCCCACAGCTGCCTTGACTGTGCCGCCATCCATGCTGAACGTAAAGGCATCATTGGCAAACGG
>Ga0164294_10000222_pt1 | contig 55241 bp, 45 predicted proteins | sample GEODES005metaG_FD_111479 | JGI IMG/M metagenome (GOLD analysis project Ga0164294, IMG submission 111479) | Oligotrophic lake water microbial communities from Sparkling Lake, Wisconsin, USA - GEODES005 metaG | ecosystem: Environmental > Aquatic > Freshwater > Lake | place: USA: Sparkling Lake... | reverse complement strand
CGCCCGACTTTCGCCAGATCTCCCGCTACGGCGAGGACTTCCTCCACGCGCCCTACCTGGGCGTGGTGCTGCTCGGCGGGGCCTTGCTCGTCCTGCGACGGCGCGACCGGCCGGGCACCGGCGGGCTTTGGGTGGCTGGCGGGGCGGGGCTGCTCTTTTCGCTCGGCCCGGTGCTGGTCTTCGACGCCAGCCCCTTTCTCTTCGCCGATCAGCGCGGGGTGCCGCTGCCCTACTTCCTGATCGAGCGGCTGCCGGGCTTCTCGTCGCTCTCGCTGCTCTGGCGGCTCGGCCTCGCCGCGGTGGTGGCCGGCCACGCCCTGCTGGCGATCGCCCTGGCCGGCCGGCCCCGGCGCCAGCAGCTCGTGGTGCTGGCGGCGATCCTGGCCGAAGGGCAGCTCCTGGCCCCGAGTCGCGGCCTCCCCGGCGCGGCCTCCACCGCCGAAGACCCTGCGCTGGTGGCCCTCGCCGCGGCGCCAAAGGGGGCGGTGATCAACTTTCCGGTGGTGGGCGGCCGGGGTTACCTCTTCGAGCAGACCGTACACGGAAAGCCGCTCGCCGCCACGCTCAACTTCCCCAACAACGACACGGGCCAGCGCGTCTGGGCCGCCCTGATCGCCGCCGAAGGGCAGGGGAGCGCCGCCTTTGTCGAGGCTGCCGACCGCATCGCCCGCCAGACCGGCGTGCGCTACCTCGTGGTGCACAAAGACGCCGAGGCGCGCCCCGATCAGCACGATCGGGCCGTCGTCGCCGTCCAGGCGGCGCTGTCGCCCCTCGCCGGAGACCCCGCGGCGAGCGCGATCGTGGTCTACTCCCTGCGTCGAGACTGATCACCCATGGCACGCCCCGTTCAGGTCGCCCTCCTGCCCGCCCCCGCCCTCGCCGAAGGGGTGGAGGTGGCCACGCTCCTCGATGGGAGCGTGGAGAGCCGTCGCCAGGAGGTCCTCGCCGCCCTCGGTCTGCCGGCGCCGGCGCCGATCGAGGCGCTGCACCCCGACCAGCCCCGACTCCTGCTGCGGGCCGACGCCGCGCTGAGCCGCCTGGGGCTGCGCGACTTCCTCGCGAAGGCCGATCGCGACGCCACCTTCGCCCTGGGTGGGCAGAGCGGGCCCTTCCACCAGCGCCTCTCCCTCGGGATGGACGCTCCCCTCGCCGTCTTTCTGCAGCCCGGCGGTGGGATCGCCCCCGAGCGGATCGCCGCCGCGCCGCCCTTGATCGTGGACCCCCAGGAGCGGGTGCTGCGCATCCCGATGGTGGCCTCGCAATTCGGCCAGGATCACCTCCTGCTGCCCCTCACCGAGCGGACCCTGCTGCCCACCGCCCACTACCTGCAGCTCCTCTGGGCCAACCTGCTGCTGATGCCGCCCTTCTTGTGGGGGCGCCTGCTCTCGCCCCACCTGCCGCTCGCGATCCTGCGCCTGCTTTGGGGGGTGCTGAGCGCCGGTAGCGTCGATCCCCGCGCGATCGCCGGGGCCCTCAACCGCGTGGGCCGTGGCGCCCGCATCCACCCCACCGCGGTGGTGGAGGGCTGCGTGCTCGGCCCCGGCGCCGTGATCGGGGCCCACGCGGTGGTGCGCAGCAGCGTGCTCGGCCCCGGCGCCCAGATCGAGGATCTCGCCTTCGTCGACACCGCCATCCTCGGCGCCGGCGCCATCATCCGGCCCCAGGCGATGATCAAGTACGCGGTGCTCGGCCCGCGGGCGATCGCCGGGGGCTCTGTGCAGATGGGGGTCCTCGACCAGGACGCCGCCGTCAAGCACACCGCCGCCCTCCCCGATCAGGCGCTCGGCGGGCCCGTCTTCGTCACCGTCAACGGCGCGCGGGTGGAGGCCCCCTTCGGCCTCGCCGGCTCGCGGGTGGGGGCCCGCAGCGTGGTGGGCGCCGCCGTGCTGGTCGCCCCCGGCCGGGCCTTGCCGCCTGACCTCTCCATCCTCCCTGATCCTGCGCTGGTGCTGCGCGGCGCGCCCCCCGGCCTGCGGGGCCGGGCGATTGTGCGCGGCGGCACCCTGGAGCCCCTGTGAGCTTCTGGGAAGACCCCGCCACCACCGCGATCCTCGGCGGCGGCTACCTCGGTTTGATGAGCCTGATGTGGGGCGGCCTGACGCTGGGCGTGCCGGCCTGGGGGGCCCGCTGGCGGGTGGAGCGGCCCGCCGTCCCGATCCCCGCCGAGGGGCGCCGGCTCAGCGTGATCATCCCGGCCCGCAACGAGGCCGCCAACATCGGCGCCGCCGTGCGCAGCGCCCTGGCGATCCACTGGCCCGACCTTGAGGTGATCGTGGTGGACGATCGCTCCGAGGACGACACCGCCGCCCTCGCCCTGGCCGCCGGCGCCGGAGATCCTCGTCTGGGCGTGATCACCGCCCCCGATCGCCCCCAGGGCTGGGCCGGCAAGGTCTGGGCCGCCCACTGCGGCAGCCTGCGGGCCACCGGCGCCCTGCTGCTCTTCCTCGACGCCGACGTGGAGATCGATCCCGACGCCGCCCCCGCGCTCATCGGCGCGATGGACGAGGCCAAGGCCGGGCTTGGGTCCTGCTTCGGCTCCTGGCGCCTCGTCAGCTTCTGGGAGCGCGCGCTCATCCCCACGGTTGGCTGGTTCATCCGCGGGGCCGTTGATCTCGACGCCATCAACGATCCCGGCCGCCCGGAGGCCTTCGCCAACGGCCAGCTCCTCTGCGTGCGGCGCGAGGCCTACCTCGACGCTGGCGGCCACGAGGCGATCGCCGGGCAGATCCTCGACGATGTGCGCCTCGCCGAGCGAATGAAGCGGCGGGGCGTGGGCGTGGCCTTGCGGGTGATGCCCTGGGCCTTTTCGGTGCGGCTCTACCGCTCCCTCGACGAGATCTGGCGCGGCTACAGCAAGAACCTCTACGAGGGCATGGGCCGACGCCCGCTGATCGGCCTGGGGGCGGTGCTCTTCATCTTTGTGGGCACGCTCTTTCCGCATGTGCTGCTCGCCGGCAGCCTCGTCGCCCGGCTCGTCCTGGACTGGGGGGTGCCCACCGCCCCCTGGCTGCTGTGGATCTTCGCCCTCTGCGCGGTGCAGGTGGCCTTTCGGGCGCGGGTGGAGCTGCGCGACGGGCGCAGCCCTTCGATCGCCTGGGTGCACCCCCTCGCCAACCTGCTGCTGGTGGGCATTCTCTTGCGCAGCGTCTTTGGCGTCGAGGCCACCTGGAAGGGCCGGCGCTTTGTCGACGGCAAGGCGACCTGAGGCCGGCGCGGGAGGTGCGCCGCCGGGCGCAGGGGCCCAACGCAAAAACCCCAGCCTTGTGGGCTGGGGTTCTTGTTCAAGTGGAGCGGGAGACGGGACTCGAACCCGCGACATTCAGCATGGCAAGCTGATGCTCTACCAACTGAGCTACTCCCGCATCGCGCCAGCCGTCTAACGTGGCCGGCTACCCCGTCAAGGGCCGTTGAGATTTTTTTCTCCGCGGCGCTGTCTGGGCCGGCTTCCGCCGGGCACCAAGGGCGTTGCCCCCGAAGCGCTGCCTTTTTATCAGGCCTGGTGGATCCGTCAAGCCAAAATCTTCAAGGGCCCACCCTCGAGCTGGATCCCGATCGGGCGCTGTGCCGTCTGGCTGCTGCGATGTTGCTGCGCAAAGCACTTGAGCCTGGGGCCAATTGTCTGATAGGGTCGAGCTGTTCGCTTGGAGCACTACACCTGGGGCCGACCCGCTCGGCCCAGGGGAGACGGCTCCAGCTCGACTTGCCAGACTCGCTGTCCCCGCTGTGGGGGCTCCGGAGCCCAGCCATGCGCATCCTCTCGCCTTCCATCCTGGCCCTGGTCACGCTCCTTGCTTGCGACAAGGGGGAGCCTGTCACCGAGGGCGGCACCGATACGGTGGCGCCAGTGGTCGACACCTTCACCCCCGAAGCCGACGATGACGGCGACGGCTGGACCCAGGGCAACGGCGATTGCGACGACGCCAGCACCACCACCTTCCCGGGCGCCACCGAGACCTGCAACGGCGTGGACGACAACTGCAACGGCGCCACCGACGAGGGCTTTGGTGACGCCGACGCCGACGGCACCAAGGATTGCCTCGACACCGAGGAGTGCGACGGCGTTGACAACAACGGCGACGGCGTCACCGACGAAGGCTTCCCCGACACCGATGGCGACGGCAAGGCCAACTGCGTGTCTCCCGAGGTCTGCAACGGCGTCGATGACAACGAGAACGGCGAGATCGACGAGGGCTTTGACGGCGACGGCGACGGCTTTACCTCCTGCGGCTCGGAGACCGCGCTCGCCGACTGCGATGACAACGACGCCAGCGTGAACCCCGGCGCCTCTGAGGTCGACGGCGACCTCGCCGACAACAACTGCGACGGCATCATCGACACCGCCACCTGGGCCGAAGGCCAGCTCATGATCACCGAGATCATGCGCAACCCGGGCAACGTGCTCGATGGCGAAGGCGAGTGGTTCGAGGTCCTCAACACCTCCGGCGCCACCGTGGTGCTCAACGGCCTCATCCTCAGCTCCACCGTCGATGCCGACTGGCATCAGGTCACCAGCGAGGCCATCCTGTCGGTGGGCCCCGGCGAGTACTTCGTCTTCGGCAACAACGATGACGTGCTCACCAACGGCGGCGTGGTCGTCGACTACATGTACGCCGACATCGGGCTCGCCAACGAAGACGACTCCATCGTGATCTCCGGCGACTCCCTCATCATGGACGAGGTCACCTGGGACGACGGCATCACCTTCCCCGACGGCCAGGGCGCGGCGATGAACCTCGACCCCACCTGGCTTGCGCCCGACCTCAACGACAACGGCGACTACTGGTGTGACGCCAGCCTCTTCTGGGACGCCGCCTCGGACTTCGGCACCCCGGGCGCCGGCAACGAGTTCTGCTACCCCGTGCCGGTGATCGACTACGACCGCTCAGCCTCCCTGGACACCTGCTCCGCCCTGACCCTGATCGGCGCCGGCTCTTACGATCCCGAAGGTGCCGCCATCACCTACGAGTGGGAGCTCGTGGGCGCCCCGGCCACCTCCACCATCACCAGCGCCGACATCACCGATCAGGACAGCATGAACCCGACGGTCACCCCCGATGTGGCCGGCGACTACACCTTCTCGCTGACGGTCTACAACGGCGTGGAGTACTCGCCGCCCGTGACGATGACGCTGACCTTCGCCACCCGCGGCTGGAACACGGCGCCCACCGCCAACGCCGGCACCGATCAGAGCTACAGCGAGTCGCAGCTCTGCACGCCGATCTCCTACGGCGTCAGCTACAGCTGCACCGATTGCAGCGACTACGACTTCGACCTCGACGGCAGCAACTCCACCGACCCCGACGGCGACTGGCTGGGTGACCCCACCTGGACCGTCACCTCGTCCACCGGCACCGCCTCGATCACCGGCGATGACACCTGGACCCCGACGGTCACGGTCACCGGCCCCACCACGGTCTACGGCAGTACGGTCAGCACGGTCACCCAGGTTCGGCTCGACGTGGTCGACTGCATGGGCGCCACCGCCAGCGACTCCGTCCAGCTCACCTTCGCCTGCACCGGCTACAAGTAGGCGCAGCGCGGGTCTCGCGGAGGGCCCCCCGCGGGGCCCTCTTTCGTTGGGCGCCTCGGCTGCGATCAGCCGGCGATGCGCTTCTTCGCCAAAGCAGCGTTGAGGAGCCCCGGCAGGGCCGGCCCCTCGAAGATGAGCCCCGAGTAGAGCTGCACCGCCGCGCAGCCCATCGCCAGCAAGGCTTCGGCCTGATCGGGGCGATGGACCCCGCCAACGCCGATCACCGCGATGCGACCGGCAGCCTGGCGCAGGGCGTCGCCGATGCGCTCCTGGGCCAGGGGCCAGAGCGGCGCCCCCGAGAGCCCGCCGGCCTCCCCGCTGGAGCCGGTGTCGCCGGGGCGCGACAGGGTGGTGTTGGTGGCGATCACCCCCGCGCAGCCGGCCTCGATCGCCACCTCCACGCTCTCGGCCATCTCGCTGGCGGAGAGATCCGGGGCCAGCTTGAGGAAGACCGGCCGCGGCCGGGCCGCCCCGCAGACCTCCATCAGCAGCCCGCGCAGGCGATCAGGGGCCTGGAGCGCCCGCAGGTCGGGGGTGTTGGGGCTGCTCACGTTGACGGTGAACCAGTCCACCTGGGCGGTGAGCGCGACGACGCAGTCGAGGTAGTCGCGCTCGGCGGCGGTGTTGGGGGTGTCTTTGTTGCGGCCGATGTTGGCGCCCACGGGCACCGAGGGCCAGCCCCCCGCCGCGCGCAAAGCGGCCATCCGGGCGGCGAGGGCGACGGCGCCGCCGTTGTTGAAGCCCATCCGGTTGATCAGCGCGCCGGACTGCGGCAGGCGGAAGAGGCGGGGCGGCGGGTTGCCGGCCTGGGCCCGCGGCGTGACCGTGCCCACCTCCACGAAGCCAAAGCCCAGGGCCGGCCAGACCGACAGCGCCCGGCCGTCCTTGTCGAGGCCCGCCGCGAGGCCGATCGGCCCGGCCACCCGCAGGGGCCCGACGGCGCAGGCGAGGGAGGGGTCGGGCGGGCCGGCCAGGGCGCCCAGCAGGGCCTTGCTCAGGCGCGGCCAGCGCTCCAGGGCGCCGATCACCTGTTCATGGGCCTCTTCGGCGTCCATGCGAAAAAGGAGGGGGCGGGCCAGCCGCCAGAGGGGTCCGAGCATGGTCGCCGGCTAACCCGCAGCGGCGCGGATCGCGTGATAGGCTCGCCGCCGATGCGGATCCTCCCCACCCTGCTGGCCTTGATCGCCCTCTCCTGCGGCCCCGACCCGGGCGCGCAAGAAGGCCGCACCGCGCCGCCCCTGCGCGGTCAGCTCCTCAACGGCGCAGAGCTCGACGACGACGCCCTCGCCGGCAAGGTGGTCGTCGTGGCCTTCTGGGCGAGCTGGTGCGGCCCCTGCCGCGAAGAGGCCCCCGCGCTGCGCGCCCTGGCCGAGCAGTACGGCGATCGCATTCACCTGCTGTCGATCAACGCGGGCGAGCCCCTGGCGATGGCCCGGGCCTCGGCCGCCGAGCTCGGCGTCGCTGGAACGGTGGTGCTCGACGTGGATGGCGCCTTGCAGGGCGCCTTCGAGGTCACCGCGATTCCCCTCCTGCTGGTGATCGATGGCAGCGGCGTCATCCGCTACCGGGGCCACGCCCTCCCCAGCGACATCCACCGCCTGCTCGACGGCCTCACCGGCTCATAGGCTCGCCCCCCATGTGGACCCTGCTGCTCGCGGTGGCCGCCGCCGCCGACCTCGCCATCGTACACGCCACGGCCCTGCCGATCTCCGGCCCGCCCATCGCCGACGCCACCCTGCTGGTCACCGGCGGCAAGATCGAGGCCCTGGGGGCCGGCCTGCCCGTGCCACCGGGCACCCGCACGGTGATCGACGCCAAGGGCCGCTACCTGATGCCCGGCATCATCGACGTGCATTCCCACATGGGCGTGTACCCCTGGCCCGGCGCCAACGCCCACAGCGATGGCAACGAGGCCACCGACCCCTTCACCCCCCGCGTCTGGGCCGGCGACAGCTTTCATGTCGAAGACCCCGCCCTCGCCCGCGCCCGGGCCGGCGGCGTCACCACCATCCAGGTGCTCCCCGGCAGCGCCAACCTGATCGGCGGCCAGAGCGCCGTCTTAAAGCTGCGCCCCAGCCGCACCCTGGAGGCGATGCGCTTTGTCGGCGCCCCGCGCGGCATCAAGATGGCCTGCGGCGAGAACCCCAAGCGCGTCTACAAGGGCGACATCGACGGCCCCAGCACGCGGATGGGCAACCTCGCGGCCCTCTCGGCGGAGTTCCAGGCCGCCCTCGACTACCGGGTGGCCCGCGCCACCTGGAAGGAAAAGCCCCCCGTCGACCCCGATCTCGAAGTGATGCTCGATGTTCTCGACGGTGAGATCCTCGTGCATGTCCACTGCTACCGGGCCGATGACATCGAGGGCATCTACCGGGTGATGGACACCTACAAGGTCAAGGTCACCAGCTTCCAGCACGCGGTGGAGGCCTACAAGGTGCGCGACCTGCTCGCTGCCCATGGCACAGGCATCGCCACCTGGCCGGACTGGTGGGGCTTTAAGATGGAGTCCTGGGACGCCATCCCCGAGAATTCGCTGCTGGTGCGGCAGGCCGGGGTTCCGGTCGCCACGCACTCCGACTCGGCCAACACCGTCCAGCGCCTCTACACCGACGCGGCCAAGCTCGTCGCCGCCGGCATGGCCGAGAACGACGCCCTGGCCACCATCACCCTCGACCCGGCCCGCCTGCTGGGCGTCGCGGCCAAGGTGGGCAGCCTGGAGGTCGGCAAGGACGCCGATCTGGCCCTCTTCTCGCGCCACCCGCTCGACACCTACACCCTGGTCGACGCCACCTGGATCGACGGCGCCCTCGTCTTCGATCGCGCCACGGAGGGCACCCCCGATGCCCAGCCCTGAGCTGTCTCGCCGTCACCTCCTGGGCGCCGGCCTCGCCGCCGTCGCCGCCGCCGCGCTGCCCGGCGGGGCCCAGGCCGCCAGCCCCCTCGGCGGTTGGGAGCCCGCCGTCGCCGGCCCCCAGGTCTTCTCCAACGCCACCCTGGTGCGCCACACCGGCGTCAAGGTGCAAGGCGGCATCGTCGTCGAGGGCGGCGACATCGTCGCCATGGGCCCCGAGGTCAAGGGGGGCCTCGATCTGGGCGGCGCCTGGCTCTGCCCGGGCTTCACCGACGCCGGCTGCACGGTCGGCCTCTACGAGATCGATCAGGAGGAGGCCACCCACGACGATGACGAGGGCTCCTCGGCCTTCACCCCCGACGCCCGGGCCTGGGAGGGCTACAACCCGCTGTCGGCCGTCGTTCCCATCGCGCGGTCGCAGGGCGTGGCCGCGGTGCTGGTGCACCCCTCGATGAACCGGCTCCTCGTCGGTCAGGCCGGCCTGCTGCGCACCGTCGGCCGCACTGTCGACGAGGCCCTGCTGCGTGCCCCGGTAGGCATGGCGCTCAACTTCGGCCGGGCCGGCATCTCCGGGCAGGGGGACTCGCCCAAGTCGCGGATGGGCGTGGCCATGGAGCTGCGCAAGCGCATGGCGGCGATCGAACTGCCGCCGGCCAAGGGCGAGCGGCCCCGCAAGGGGGAAGAGGTCAAGCCCGACAAGGAGGTCAGCCCGGCCGATCAGGCGCTGCGCGACTGGAAGCGCGGCAAGATCGGCAGCCTGCTGCGCGCCGAGCGGGCCGACGACATCCTGATGGCCATCGACTTCGCCCGCAGCCACAAGCTCCGCGCCGCCCTGGTGGGCTGCGCCGAGGGCCACCTCGTCGCCCGCGAGATCGCCGAGTCGGGCTACGGCGTGCTGCTCGGCGGCCTGATGGTGCAGCCCGACAGCTTTGAGACCCTGCACGCCCGCTACGACAACGCGGCCCTGCTGCACGAAGCGGGCGTCAAGCTCGCCTTTCGCAGCGGCGCCAACCACACGAGCCGCAACCTGCGCGTAGACGCTGGCGTCACCGTCGCCCACGGCCTTCCTTGGGAGGTGGCCATCCGCGCGCTCACCGCGGGCATCGGCGATGTGCTGGGCGTGCCCGGCCGGTACGGCCGCCTCGCGGTGGGGGCTCCGGCCACGTTCTTTGTGTCGGATGGCGACCCCCTGCAGGCCCGCAGCCGCGTCACCCAAATGTGGATCGACGGCCGCCCGGTTAGCCTGCGCAACCGCCAGACCGAGCTCTTCGAGCGCTACCGCACGCTGTAGCGACCGGCGCGCAGGGGGAGAGATCGGGGCTCCTCGGGCCGTGTTGCGCCCGGGAGGGAGCCGCTGCCGGTCGAGGGCTATCGGGGGCGCCGGCCCGATCCGACAGAGCAGTGTGGCCGGCGGCGCCCGTCGCCCCTCGGCCCACCCATTTATTGCTTGAACAGATTGGGGTCTCCATGCTCGCCCTCCTCGTCAGCGCGGCCCTCGCCGCCGTTCCGGTTCGTGTCGCCACCTGGAACATCGAGACCATCGGCTCCCCCGGCAGCGTTGAGTTCGAGGCCGCCGTCGACGTCGCCAGTCGCCTGTCGGCCGAGGTGCTCTGCATCAATGAGGTCGCCAGCGCCGCCGACGCCGCCCTGGTGCCCACCTTCGCCGCCGCCGTTGGCTATGGCTACAGCGCCGTCGCCGCCTCTGGCGCCTTCGGCTCCGACCGCACCGCCTGCTTTTCCGACTACCCCTTTGTGTCCACCACCTGGACCAGCGCCGCCCTCTCCGAAGACAGCGCCGCCAACGACCTCACCCGCCTGTATCTGGCGGTGGAGGTCGCCGTGCCCGGCGCCGCGGAGCCCCTCGTGGTGATCGCCAACCACTGGAAGAGCGGCAGCGCCAACAGCGACGAGTTGCGCCGGGTGGCCGACGCCCAGCGCGGCGCTGATCTGCTCGACCGCTATGTTGGGCTCCCCGTGCTCTTTCTCGGCGACCTCAACGCCCAGGTCACCGACGGGGTCCAGTACCCCGCCGCCTTCACCAGCCTGCCCACCGGCCTGCCCAGCAGCTACCGACTGGCGGTGGATCTGTCCACCCAGATGGGCAGCGGCGGCATTGTCAATGACCCCTTCCTGCCGCTCGCCCCCTATGTCTCGGTGGTGGAGGCGACTCAGTTCGACGGCGATCTGTCCACCCGCGAGGTGAGCGGCCGGCGCATCGACTACATCTTCGCCAGCCCCGAGCTGTCGGACAGCGCCGTGGGTGAGGTCTACAACTGCGCCCAGGAGGGCCTGCCGAGCCTCCTCGCCTACGCCGGCAGCGCGCTGTCGCCCGAGCTGTGCGCGCTCGCCTCCGATCACCTCCCCGTGGTGGTCGAGGTCGCGCTCGAGGAGGCCAACCTCGCCCCGGTGGCCGACGCCGGCGGCCCCTACGCCGGCACCACCCGCAAAAACACCGTGCTCTCGGCCGCCCGCAGCAGCGACGCCGACGGCAGCATCGTCTCCTACGCCTGGGACTTTGGCGATGGCACCACCGCCACCGGGGTGAGCCCCCGCAAGCGCTGGACCCGGGTGGGCACCTACACCCTCACCCTCGTCGTCACCGACGACCAGGGCTCCACCCATACGGTCACCACCACCGCCACGATCAAGTCCAAGTAGTCAGCCGTAACGGGGCGTTACAAACGATGTTACACCCTGTTACGCCTTGCTCACCTTGGCGGCCGAGAGGCGGAAAAACTGGACGAGGTACTCAGCGGCGCTGGCCAGGGCGAAGAAGGTGGCGATGTAGGCCAGCACGATGCCCCCCGCCGAGGGGTTGAGCCCGAAGCTCGGCCAGGGCCAGAGCATAAAACCCAGGGCCGAGCCCTGAAAGGCAGTCTTGATCTTGCCCAGCGCGCTGGCGCTGATCACAAAGCCCTCCTGGCTGGCGATGCCGCGCAGGCCGGTGATCGCCGACTCGCGGGCGATCAGCAAGGCCACCAGCCAGGCCGAGACCTTGCCGAGCGGGATCAGCATGATCAAGACGGTGCCCACCATCAGCTTGTCGGCGAGGGGGTCCAAGTAGGCCCCGGCCGGCGAGACGAGGTTCCAGCGGCGGGCCAGCACCCCGTCGACGATGTCGGTGATCATCGCCACGATGAAGATCACGAAGGCCGCGAACCACTCCATCTCGGTGGGCGGGCTCCACAGCAGGTAGACCATCACGGGCACCAGGAAGAGCCGGGCGACGGTGATGCTGTTGGGGAGGTTCCAGAAGCCCGGGCTGCGCATCCAGGAGGTCTTGGGGGCCGGCGTGCTCATTCCACACCCTCTTCTTCGGTGTCGTGGACGACGAGCTCCATCTTTCGTGGGGCTGCGTCCCGGGGGATGGGGATGGGCGGCGCCGAGGCCGGGATCAAGGCCGTAAGCGGACGCTCATCGCGAAACAGGGCGTAGAGGTCCATCACACGAGGGACATAAACCTGGGTCTCTTCAAAAGGCGGGATGCCGTTGTACTTGACGACGTTGCCCGGCCCTGCGTTGTAGGCGGCGATCGCGCGCTCTTTGTCGCCGAAGCGGTCGAGCATCATGCGCAGGTAGCGGGCCCCGCCCTGGATGTTCTGCGCCGGATCCCAGGGGTCGGTGACCCCCATCGCCTTGGCCGTGCTGGGGATGAGCTGCATCAGGCCCATCGCCCCGCTGCGCGACCGGGCCTCGGGGTTCATGCCGCTCTCGGCCAGCATCACGGCCTTGATCAGCTCGGGCGGCACGCCATGGGTGATCGCCGCCTCCACGATCTCCTCATCCCAGGCGTTGAGCATGGGAAAGCTGCGCTGACTCACCTTGGAGCGAGGCGGCATCGGCTTTTCGGTAAAGATCAGCTTGTAGCCGGTGTGCTGCGGCGAGTCGGTGAACATCAGCGTGCCGCTGGCGCTCTCGGCGCTCCAGACCTCGGTCGCCTCGGCGGGGGCCGAAAGGCAGAGGGCGAGCAGGGCGGGGAGCAGGCAGCGCATCAGGCCGCACACTACCTGAGCGCGCCGCGGTCGCGCAAGGCCGGCCGGCCGGGGATAGGGGGCCGCCCATGATCCACCGATGCGATGTCCTCATCCTCGGCAGCGGCCTCGCCGGCATGCGCCTCGCCCTCGCCCTCGATCGCCGCCTCTCGGTTCGGGTGCTCACCAAAAAGGCGCGGAACGACAACAATTCCCGCTGGGCCCAGGGCGGCATCGCCGCCGCCTGGCAAGAGGGGGACTCCCCCGAAGCGCACGTCGACGACACGCTGATCGCCGGGGCCGGCCTCTGCAACCGCGCTGTGGTGGAGCGCACCGCCGCCGAGGCGCGGGCCCGGGTCGAGGAGCTGATCGAGCTCGGCGTGGCCTTTGATCGCTGGGATCGCGATCCCGATCAGTACGATCTGCACCGCGAAGGCGGCCACTCGGCCCGGCGCATCCTGCACAGCAAAGACCTCACCGGGGCCGAGATCATGCGGGCCCTCTTCGCTGAGGTCGATGAGCGGCCCAACATCGAGGTGCTCGAAGGCCGAATGGGGGTCGACCTCATCACCGAGGGCTGGCGGGCCCGCCACCGGGGCGAGCTGCCGCCCCACCCCGATCGCGTCGTCGGCGCCTACATCCTCAACACCGAATCGGGCAAGGTCGAGGTCCACACCGCCAAGGTGGTGGTGCTGGCCACCGGCGGGGCCGGCAAGGTCTACCTCTACACCACCAATTCCGACGTGGCCTCGGGCGACGGCATCGCCATGGGCTTTCGGGCCGGGGCCCGGGTGGCCAACCTGGAATTCATCCAGTTCCACCCCACCTGCCTCTTCCACCCGCACGCCGGCAGCTTCCTCATCTCCGAGGCCCTGCGCGGCGAGGGCGGCATCCTGCGCCTGCACACCGGCGAGGCCTTCATGCCGCGCTACGACGAGCGCCGCGACCTCGCCCCCCGCGACATCGTCGCCCGCGCGATCGACGCCGAGCTCAAGCGCACCGGGGCCGAGTGTGTCTACCTCGACATGACCCACCTCTCCCGGGCCGAGATCGAGCACAAATTCCCCAACATCCACGCCCGCTGCCTCTCGCTGGGCATCGACATGGCCACCCAGCCGATCCCGGTGGTGCCGGCCGCCCACTACACCTGCGGCGGCGTCATCGTCGACATGGTGGGCGAGACCAACGTCGCCAACCTCTTCGCCATCGGCGAGGTCTCCTGCACCGGCCTGCACGGGGCCAACCGCCTCGCCAGCAATTCGCTGCTGGAGGCCATCACCTACGCCCACCACGCCGCCGCCGCCATCAACGCGCGCATCGACGGCATCGAGCCCTACAGCGACATCCCCGACTGGGACAGCGGCGACGCCAGCCAGCCCGATGAGGCGGTGGTGATCACCCAGGTCTGGGAGGAGATCCGCCGGCTGATGTGGAACTACGTCGGCATCGTGCGCAGCTCCAAGCGCTTGATGCGGGCCCGCAAGCGCCTCGATCTGCTCGATCAGGAGATCGACGACTACTACTGGGACTTCCAGATCACCGGCGATCTCGTAGAGCTGCGGCACATCGCCACGGTGGCCAGCCTCGTGGTGGACTGTGCCCTGCGCCGCCGCGAGAGCCGCGGCCTGCACACCACGCTGGACTACCCGAAGACAGACCCGCGCTGCCTGCGCGACACTGTGCTGCAGCGCCGCTGGTAGGGCGCGGTCAGTAGCAGGTCTTGCGGCTGGCCCCGTCGACGTCTTCGGTCTCTTCGGTGAAGGTGCCTTCGGGCCAGTCGATGTAGCCCACCTGCCACAGATCCCCATTGGTCAGCAGCATCGGGTACTCGCCCACCACCGCGCCGTCGATCCACACGCGCACCGTGGCGGTGGTGGGGCCGCCGCCCTTGTCGTCGAAGTAGTGCACCCGCACGTAGTAGTCGCCGTTGTAGGGCTCGTTGATCTTGATCTCCTCGGGGCCGTAGCCCACGAGGTTGTCGATCGCGAAGCGGGGGTCGTCGGCGGTGCCCTCCAGCCCCCAGTCGGGCGAGGTGTTGCACCAGCAGCAGTCGCCGGGCGTCTCAAAGACCTTGTAGCCGCCCTGCACGAGGTGCAGATCGAGGTCGGAGTTGCCCTGATCCCAGACCAGCTCGATGTGAAAGGCGCTGTCGGGGATGGCGGTGAAGGCGCAGGTGGCCGGCTCGCTCTTCACGCCGGCTTCGTTGGTGACGACGAGCTGCACCTCCCAGTCGCCGGCGAGGTCGACATACATCTGGGTGAGGCCCTGGGCCGGGTCGAGGATGGTGCCGGTGCTGCCCCGGGGGGTGTCCTTGATGCTCCACGCGTAGTCGACGATCGCCAGGCCGTTGGGGTCGTAGCTGGCCCGACCGTCGAGGGTCTGGGAGAGGGGCGGATCGACACGGGTGGGACAGTCGATCACCGCGGTGGGGAACTCAAACTCGCCGCCGCCGTTGCCGAGCAGCAGCACCTCAACGGCGGGCTCGTCGGGGTCGTTGCTGGCGATGGAGAGCGTGGCGTTGTCGCCCTCCTCGGTGGGGGTGTAGGTGTAGATCACCGTGGTCTCGCCCCCTGGCGCCAGGGTGCTGCCCTCGGTGGGCAGGTTGGGGCTCTCAAACTGGCCGCTGCCGGTCTGGGTGACCGGGCCGAGGATGAGGTCGCCGTCGCCCTCGTTCTTCAAGGTGAACCACAGGGTGGAGGTCTCGGACACAGTGCCGAAGTCGAGCACGGTGGTGTCGACCTCGATGTCGGGGCTGGGCCCGTCGGCGCCAGCGCCCATCAGCGGCACCTCGACCAAGGGACTGTCTTCGTCGTCGGTGGCGATCTGCAGGGTGGCGTTGTAGTCGACGTAGGTGAGGGGCGAGAAGGTGACCTGCACGGCCAGGGCCGCCTCGACCTCGACCAGGGTGGCGGCCTGGTTGACGGTAAACGCGCTGGCGTCGGGGCCGGTGATGGTGACCTCGTTCACCGAGAGCTCGGCGCGGCCGGCGTTGAGCACGCTCACCGACTGGGTGTCGCTGTAGAGCACCACCACGTCGCCGAAGTCGAGGACCTCGGGGGCGACGGCCACATCGGGCTGCAGGGCCGTGAATTCCTGATCGATGCCGCCCTTGCCAGCGCAAGCGGCGAGGAGGGCCAACAAGGGGAGGCGGGCGCGGGTCATGTTCTCTCCAAGGCCGCGGGCGGCCGGTTCCCTAAAAGCAGCTCCGGCGCGGGGCGGCCACCACCGCCTCGTCGACCGGCACAAAGACGGCCATCGGCCAGCGAATGTAGCCGAGGTTCCACAGCTCGTTGTGCTCGAGCAGCATCTCGTACTCGCCGGCCTCTTCGCCTTCGACCCAGATGCGCACGGTGGCCATGGTGCTGCCGCCGCCGTGGTCGCCGTAGTAGTGCACCATCACGGTGTAGTCGCCGTCGGGCGGCTCATCGATCTTGATCTCTTCGGGGCCGAAGCCGTCGGTGTTGTCGATGGCGTAGCGCGGGTCGTCGAGGGCGCCGGCGGCCCCCCAGTCGGGGGCGGTGTTGCAGGGGCTGCAGTCGCCGGGGCTGTCGTAGAATTCGGTGCCGGCCTGGGCGAGGTGCAGGTCGAGGTCGGCCTCGTCGCGGTCCCAGACCAGCTCGACGTGGATGTTGGCCTGGGGCACGCCGAGGAACTCACAGCGGGCCGGGGCGCTGCGCACGCCGAGCGCGTTGGTGACGGTGAGGTCGACCTCCCAGAAGCCGGCGAGGTCGACGTCCATGCGGGTGAGGGGCTCGGCCGGCTGCTCGATGCTGGCCTGGCTCCCCTCGGGGGCCTCGACCAGGGCCCACTCGTAGGAGACGATGGCGTTGCCGGCGGGGTCGAAGGAGTCGCGGCCGTCGAGGGGAAGGGTGCTGGGCGGGTCGACGAAGGCCGGGCAGTCGATCACCGCCTCGGGGTAGGCATCCGTGCTGCCGCCGTTGGCGAGCAGGGCGATCTCGATGGAGGGCTCGTCGGGGTCGTTGGTCTCGATGCGCACGGTGCCGCTGTCGCCCACGCCCGTTGGGGTGTAGGTCATGATCACCGAGGTCTCGGCCCCCGGGGCGAGCACGGCGCCGGCCTGGGGCAGGTTGGGGCTCACGAAATTGCCCGAGCCCGTCTGGGTGACCCCCTCGACGATGAGGTCGCCGTCGCCGGTGTTGCGCAGGATGAACCAGGCCGTCTCGGGGCCGCTGGCCTCGCCAAAGTCCACCACCGCCGGGTCCACCTCGATGTCGGGGATGGGGCCGTCGCCGCCCTTGCCCACCAGGGGCACGGCGAAGGCGGGCGCGTCGGGGTCATCGCTGAGGATGGTGAGCGTGCGGGCGTAGTCGATGACCGCGGCGGGGGTGAAGGCGATCTCGATGCCGAGGGTCTCTTCTTCTTCCACCGTGACGGCGCCGGCCTGGGTGATGGTGAAGACGCCATCGGTGTTGTCGGAGATGGTCAGCTCGCTCACCTCCAGCTCTACGCGGCCGGCGTTGATCACGCTCAGGATCTGCGAGTCGGTGTAGTCCACCACCACCTCGCCAAAGTCGAGCACATCGGGGGCCACGGCGATGTCGGGCTTGAGCGCCACGATCTCATTGCTGGGCTGCCCGCTGCAGGCGAGGAGCGCCAGGAAGGGCGAGAGCCGCAGGGCGCAGGAGAGCGTGGGCAGGGGCGGGGACATCATGGGCAGGGTCCTCTACGGCCGGGCGCCCATCGCCGGGGCCGACCGCCTCTGTGAGACTATTGCCCAGGGCGGAGGGCGTCGACAATCGTTATGATGGGGCGTCCTGCCCCTCTTGCCTTGGGAGTCGCTCATGGAGAGCTTGCGTCTCTTCACCATCCTGCTGGCCTCGGCCACCGCCTGCGCCAAGAGCTGCGCCCAGTTGAGTCTGCCGGGCAGCAACATCAACAACAACGTCGACACCAGCACCAACCAGGACACGGGTGAAGACGAAGACACCCAGGACAGCGGCGACACCGGCCCCATCGACACGGGCCCCCCGGCGCTCTGCCCCCAGCCCGAGGTGGAGCCCAACAACAGCCGCGGCGAGGCCCAGGCGGTCTCGATGGAGGCCTGGATCTGCGGCGACATCGCGGTGGCGGCCGATCAGGATGTCTTCTCCACCGCCGGCCCGGCCGACGCGGCCTGGATGCGGGTGCAGGTGCGGGCGGCCGAGATCGGCTCCTTCGCCAACCTCTCGCTCGCCTTCTACGATGACGACGAGGACTACAGCGCCTACGGCATCTTTCAGCCCGAGAGCACCGATCCGATGCTGCTTGTGCCGGTGCCGGGCGGTCTTGAGTGGTTCGCCGCGGTCAACGATCAGTACGGCGCCTTCGGCGACAACAACCACTGGCAGATGTTGATCACCGAAGAGAAGGCCCCGCTCGAGTGGAACACCGTCGAGAGCGAAGACAACAACGCCATCACCAACGGCAACCCCATCGAGAGCGGCGACCGCGTCTTCGCGGTGCTCGAGACCGCCTTTGGCGCCGACCAGGACTGGTACCAGATTACCATCCCCGATGATGGGCTCACCTACGCCGTCCACCTGCGCATCGAGGCCTGGAACTACGGCTCGCCGGCCGACATGCTGCTGGAGCTGTACAACCCCGACCAGGAGCGCAAGAAGCTGCGCGACGCGGGCGACTACTCCTACGACCTCGACGCCACCTTGGACTACACCACCAGCACGCCGGGCACCTGGTACATCCGGGCCAAGTCCAGCGTCGATGCGGTGGGGGCGCTCTACTGGTACGTCCTGGAGTACGAGCTGGAGCCGATGGGTGAATAGTGGCGAGACGGCCCGGGTCGGTGGAATGCTGATGGCACGGACGCGGGCAACCCCTCTTGGAGACGCAATGAGACCTTGGTTCCTCCTCCTCCTCGCTGTGGCCTGTGACAAGGGCAAAGATCCCAGCATCCCCACCGATGATGCCGATGGCAGCGACGGCGACGACACGTCCACCACCGGGGATGACACCGGTGACACCAACGAGCCGCTGCCTTGCACCTCGTCCTTCTACAGCTCCAACCCGGAGATGAGCGAAGACGACGTGTACTGGCGCACGCCGGTCGAGCTGACCTTCACCGGCGCCGCCGCCGAGCCGCAGACCACCATCACCGCGGCCAACGCCGCCGGTGAGGCGATCCCGCTGGCCATCCTCTGGGATGACGCTGGGCTCAACGCCACGGTCCAGGCCAGCAACTACTGGCCGGGCGGCGAGTGGGTCACGCTCACGGTCACCGTCTGCACCGACGTGACCGAGGTGAACTTCGGCACCAGCCCCTTCGGCCAGCCTCTTGAGGTGGGCGCCGCCGAACTGGTGGGCAACACCTACTACTTCGACCTGGGCGAGGCGACCTACGAGAAGCCCGCCGGGCTCGGCGCCATCATCGCCATCTACCTCTCCCAGCCGCTGCTGATCTCGGTCTTCTCGGCGAGCGAAGATCGCATCGAGCTGATCGGCGCCCAGGGCCAGACCGACGAGCTGACCGGCACCATCGAGCAGGACATGGGGCTCGCCACCTTCGGCTTTGGCGAGGCCACCTTCAACACCGCCCCCTACTTCTCGGCCACCACGCCCGAGCTGCTGATCGAGTACAGCGGCTCGGAGGTGCCCATCTACGACTTCCACATCGAGGGCACCTTCTCGGCCGACGGCAGCGCCATCGGCGGCGGCGTGGCCAAGGGGCTCGGCGACACCCGCGATCTTGGCCTGCTCCTCGGCGTGGGCTCCGATCCGGGCGCCGTCTGCGATCTGGCCTCGACCTTTGGGCTTGAATGCAGCGACTGCCCCGACGGAAACCCCTACTGCCTGGACATCGAGGCCTACTTTGATGAGGGGCCCCTCATGCCCGGCGTCACGGTGGTTGAGGTCCCCTGATTTGCAGCAGGGGGCCGGGGGTTAGGGTCCGCGGCGGGAGAGAACCATGGACCTGCTCCTCCGCTTCGGGCCGCTTGGCCTCTACGCCCTCACGCTGGGGCTGATGCTCGTGCTGGGCGCCCTCTTTCCGCGCCAGGCGGGCCTTGGCTTCGTCTCGCGCGACATGGGCCTCAACGTGGCCAACGGGGCCCTGCTCTTCGTGCTGCGGCTCACGATCTTCAAGGCCGCCGAGCCCTTCTTCGCGCTGGGCCTTGTCGACGCCGGGGGCTGGCCGGTCTGGATGCAGGCCCTGGTGGGCTTCCTGGCCCTCGATCTGGTGCGCTACGGCCTGCACTTCGCCCACCACCGGGTGCCCTTTCTCTGGAGCTTCCACCGGGTTCACCACTCGGCGGAGACGGTCGACGCCACCACCGGCCTGCGCATGCATGTGGTCGACTTCGTTCAGTTGAGCCTGCTGCCGCCGCTGCTCTTCTCGACCGTGCTCAACACCACCGGCTGGAACCCCTGGGTGCTGCCCGGCGTGCTGCTCATCGGCCAGCTCATGGACGCCTTTCAGCACGCCAACCTGCGCTTTCCGATGGGCCACCCGCTCTGCCGGGCCTGGAACCTCCTCTTCAACAACCCGCACTTCCACGCCTGGCACCACACCCGCGACGGCCACGTGCTCGACGGCAATTACGGCAACACGCTGGTCGTCTGGGACCGCCTCTTTGGCACCGACGTCAGCCGCGACGTGCCGCCGGGGCTCTATGGCATCGCCCCCTGGAAGCAGCTCCAGCAGAGCCTGATCGGCTTCTGGCTGCTGCGTCGTCAGCGCCCCGAAGAGGACCCGGTCGACCGGCCAGAGCTCTTCGACCCCATCTCCTCCCGACCGCCCTACCGGCCCTGGTAGCCCTTGCGCGCACGCGTCATCGCCGTCCTCCTCGTCACCGCCCTCTGCCTGGGCGTCGCCCTGTGGGGCATCAACCTCGATGAGGCGGCGGCGGCGCTCTCCTCGATGGCGCTGTGGCGCTTGCTGCCGATGTTCGGCATGTACCTGGTCACCCACAGCCTGCGGAGCTGGCGATTGGGCCTGCTCCTGGGCCAGCCGGTGCCCTTTGGGCGGCTCTTCGCCATCAACACCATCGGCTTTTTGGCGATCAACGTCATCCCCCTGCGCCTGGGCGAGGCGGTGCGGCCCTACCTGCTCTCCGAGCGCCAGGGGGTGCCCCTGCCGCGGGCCATCGCCGCCATCCTGCTGGAGCGCCTGCTCGACATGTTGATGCTGCTGGTCTGGCTCCTCGGCCTGACGCTGCTCATCGACCTGCCGGCCGAGGGCATCGTGGTGAAGGGCATCAACGTGCTCGAGGCGGGGCAGCGCATCGCCGGGCTCTTCGTGGTCGCGGGCCTCTGCGGCGTCGCGGGCATCGTGCTCTTCGGAGAGGGGGTGGTGGGGCTGCTGGGGCGGCTGCCCATGGGGGCCCGCCTCGTGGAGCCGGTGCGGCGCTTTCGGGCCGCCTTTGTCGAGCTGCTCGCCCACCCGGCGCGGGCGGCGGGGCTGCTGGGCCTCACGGCCACCATCTGGGGCCTCACCACCTTCGCGGTCTCGATTGTGATGAGCGCCTTCCCAGGCATCCCGGTCTCGGTGGGCAGCGCGGTCAGCACCTGGGCCATCACCATCTCCGGGATGACCGCGATCCCGACCCCGGGCTTCTTTGGCGCCTACGAGCTCTTCTGCACGGCGGCGCTGTGGCTTTGGGGGGTCGATGCCGATCTGGCCCGCACCTTCGCCATCGTGCTGCACCTCGGCCAGCTCGGCTTCATCGTGCTGGTGGGCGGGGTCATGCTCGTGGTGGAGGGTATGAGCCTCCGCGACCTCGTGCGCCCCGCCGCCTAAGCCTTGGCGTCTTCGGCCAGGGTGTAGGCCACCAGCGCGTTGGCGTGGCCATGGCCGAGGCCGTGTTCGGCCTTCAAGTGGGCGACCAGCTCCATGTGCTTCTTGCCGGCCTGCGACCGGATGATGGCCTGCCAGTGGGCGATGGGCTGGCCGTACTTGGCCTCGATGGAGGGGAAGTAGGAGGCGGGACCTTTGACCTTCTCATCTGCCATCGGGGCTCCGGGGGGTTGGAGGAGAGGGGCCTCCGGGGGGGGGCGAAGGGCAGGTCGACCCCCGGAGGAGGGCCTTAAAGCAGGCCCAGGGCGGCGTGGGCGGCGGCGAGGCGGGCCACCGGCACCCGGAAGGGCGAGCAGCTCACGTAGTCCAGGCCGATCTTGTGGAAAAAGCCGATGCCCACGGGGTCTCCGCCGTGCTCGCCGCAGACGCCCACCTTGAGCCGCGCGTTGGCGTGGCGGCCGCGCTCGGTGCCGATCTTCACCAGCTCGCCCACGCCGTCGATGTCGAAGGTGTTGGTGGGGGCGTCGGCCAGCAGGCCCTTGGCCATGTAGGCTGGCAAAAAGCTGCCCATGTCGTCGCGCGAGAAGCCGTAGGTCATCTGCGTGAGGTCATTGGTGCCGAAGCTGAAGAAGTCGGCGAAGCGGGCGATCTGCTTGGCCAGCAGGGCCGCCCGGGGCAGCTCGATCATCGTGCCCACGCGGTAGTCCACCCGCACGCGCTGCTCGTCGAGCACCTTTTCGGCGACCTCCACCACATCCTTGCGGCAGAGCTCCAGCTCGGCGGGGATGCCCACCAGCGGGATCATGATCTCGGCCAGCACATGCACGCCCTCGCGGGTGACCTGGGCGGCGGCCTCGAAGATGGCGCGGGTCTGGGTGCGGTAGATCTCCGGCGAGGTGACCCCGAGGCGGCAGCCGCGGTGGCCGAGCATCGGGTTGATCTCGTGGAGCTGGCGCAGGCGCTCGCTCAAGACGTCGGTGCGGATGCCGAGATCGGTGGCCACGGCGGCGATGTCTTCGGGGCGCTCGGGCAGGAACTCGTGCAGGGGCGGGTCGAGGAGGCGAATGGTGACCGGCAGGCCGTCCATCGCCCGGAAGATCTGCACGAAGTCTTCGCGCTGGATGGGCAGCACCTTGGCGAGGGCCCGGCTGCGGCTGCGGTCGTCCTCGGCGACGATCATCTGGCGCATCGCCCGCAGGGCCTCGGGGTGGAAGAACATGTGCTCGGTGCGGCACAGGCCGATGCCCACCGCGCCGAGCGAGCGGGCCCGGGCGGCGTCGGGGCCGTTGTCGGCGTTGGCGCGCACCTTGAGGCGGGCCCGCTGATCGGCCCAGGTGAGCAGGGTGGCCATCGCGCCCGAGTCGGTGGGCGGGGCCAGGGTTGGCACCTTGCCCTCCATCACCTCGCCGCTGGCGCCGTCGATGGTGATCCAGTCGAGGCGCTTCACCACGGTGTCGCCGGCGTAGAAGAGCTGGCGGGCGTAGTCGACGGTGATCTCGGTGCAGCCGACCACGCAGGGCCGGCCCATGCCCCGGGCGACGACGGCGGCGTGGCTGGTCTGGCCGCCGCGGCTGGTGAGGATGCCCTGGGCCACGGTCATGCCCTGGATGTCTTCGGGGCTGGTCTCGTTGCGCACGAGGATGACGGGCTCGCCGCGATCGACGAGGGCCTGGGCGTCGTCGGAGTGGAAGACCACCCGCCCGCAGGCCGCCCCGGGGCTCGCGTCGAGGCCCTTGGCGATGACCTTCTTCGGCGCGTCGGGGTCGAGGACCGGGCGCAGCACCATCTCCAGGGTGTTGGGCTTGATGCGGCCGAGCGCCTCGTCGATGGTGATGAGGCCCTCGTTCACCATGTCGACGGCGATCTGCACGGCCGCACCCGGCGTGCGCTTGCCGGAGCGGGTTTGCAGCAGGTAGAGCGCGCCATCCTCGATGGTGAACTCGATGTCCTGCATGTCGCGGAAGTGCGACTCCAGCTTCTTTTGCACGTCGAAGAGCTGGGCGTAGGCGACGGGCAGGGTCTCGGCCAGGGTGATGCCGGCCCCCTTGCCGCCGTCGTGGTTGAGCGGGCCGGGGGTGTGGGTGCCGCTGACCACGTCTTCGCCCTGGGCATTGGGCAGCCACTCGCCGAAGAAGACCTTGGCGCCGGTCTTCGGGTCGCGGGTGAAGGCCACCCCGGTGGCCGAGGTGTTGCCCATGTTGCCGAAGACCATCGCCTGCACGTTGACGGCGGTGCCGAGGTCATCGGGGAGGTTGTTGGACTTGCGGTAGTAGCGGGCCCGCTGGGTGTTGAAGCTCTTGAAGACCGCGTTGATGGCGAGCCGGAGCTGCTCTTCGGGGTCTTCGGGGAAGCTGCCCCAGGCGTCGTTGACAACGCCCTTGAGCTCGCGCACCAGGGTGGCCAGCTCGGCGGCGCTGAGCTGGGTCTCCTCGCGGCGGCCGCGCACCCGGTCGGTGACCCGGGCGAAGCGGGTGTAGTGGATGTTGAGCACCACATCGCCGAACATCGTGATGAAGCGGCGGTAGCTGTCCCAGGCGAACCAGGGGTTGCCGCTCTTGGCGGCCAGGGCCTCCACCGTCACGTCGTTCAAGCCGAGGTTCAGCACGGTGTCCATCATGCCGGGCATCGAGACGGGGGCCCCGCTGCGGACGCTGAAGAGCAGCGGGTTCTCGCGGCCGCCGAACTGCTTTGCGGTGAGCTGCTCGACGCCGCGCACGCCGGCCGCCACCTGCTCGGGGAGGACCTCGGGCCAGGACTCGGCGTTTTGGAAGAAGTGCCGGCAGGCCGCCGTGGAGATCGTAAAGCCCGGGGGCACCGGCAGTCCGAGCTGGGTCATCTCGGCGAGGCCGGCGCCTTTGCCGCCGAGCACGTCCTTCATCTTGCCGTCGCCTTCGGCGATGCCGCCGCCGAAGGGGTACACGAACCGGAGGGTCTCGCTCATCAGATCTCCACAAGGCGCGGGCTGGGTAACCGGTCCAACCGAGCGGCGACCGGCCACGGCGCGGGTGCCCTACAGGCTGCCGAGGGCCCCCCAGGCGGCCCGGCGCCCCGAGTAGATCACGGCGCTGAGCGAGCCGGTGAAGCCGTGGCCCGTGGGGCCCACGAGGCCGCCGCCAGCCATGCCCGACACCTCGCCGGCGGCGTAGAGGCCGGCGATGGGCTCGCCGTTCTCGCGCAGGGCCTGGCCACTCAGGTTGACCCAGACCCCGCCGAAGGCTTTGGCCAGGGTGGGGGCGACCTGCACGGCGAGGAAGGGGGGCTCGCCGGTGAGCGAGGCGCGCACGGCCTCTTCGTCGAGGCCGGTGGCGAGGGCCAGTTCTGCGGCGCTGTCGTGTTGGTGCAGGGTCGGCAATCCGGCCGACAGCGCCGCGCTCAGGGTGGGCATCGCGGCCTCGCCGGGCATCGCCATCGGATCGGAGAAGGCGGTGCGGCCGAGCGTCGAGCCTTCGAGGAGGGCCCAGGCGCCGCCGGCCTCCACGACGAGGTCGCCGGCGTCAAAGCCGGGGTAGCCCTCGGGGGTCAGCACGAGGCTGTTCTGGCCGAGCCAGGTGCCCTGGTACAGAGTGCTCACCTGCACCTCTTCGACGCTGTCGGCCTCGCGGGGGTCGGCGGTGCCATGGGCGTAGATGCCGATGGCGCCCATGTTGTTGAGGTGGGCCCCCGCGGCGCGTGCGAGGTGATGGCCGTCGCCGGTGGCGTCGGGCCAGCTCGCCTGCCACATCATGACCCCGCGCAGATCGGGGCGGGCGAGGTCGACCAACTCGGGATCGCGTTGAAAGCCGCCGGTGGCGAGGAGCACGGCCTTGGCGCGCAGCTCGCCCTCGGGGGTGTCGACCCCCACAACGGTGAAGCCGTCCACCAGCAGGCCCGTGACCGGGGTGCGGGGGCGCAGGCGCTCCATCGGCAGGCCGGACTTCAGGGCGGTGCGCAGGGCGTCGCCGTCGCCCTCGATCGAATGGCCGCGCGGCCGGCTGCCGACGTCGGGGTTGGTGGTGGAGAGGTCGAAGCGCAGGCCCAGGGCAGAGAGCCAGGTGTAGACCTCGTCAATCTGATCTTCGGCCCAGGCGATCGTCCAGGCATTGGGCTCCACGGGCCACTCTTCGAGCAGCTGGGCGGCGCCATCGGTGATGCCGGCGTCGCGCTGCTCGGGGGTGCCAGCGAAAAAGAGCAGGGGGCCGATGCTGCGGTGGCGCAGGGCCCCGCCGACCTCTTCGGCGGCCTCCAGCAGCAGCCAGTCGACGCTGGCGGCCTCGGCCTCTCGTGCGGCGGCGAGGCCGGCCGGGCCGCCACCGACGATGATCAGCTCGGCCTCGACGCTGGAACCTTCGGCGGGCAGGGTGCGACCGTCTACGGTGAGCACCACGCCGCCGGGCTGCGGGATGGAGGGCTCTGGGCTGGCGGTGGCACCCTCCACGGTGAGGAGCTCGATCGGGACGGAGCCTTCGGGGCGGAGGCCGCCGGGCCCCGCGTCAGGAGCGCGACATCCGAAGAGCAGCAGCAGCGAGGCGCGACACATGGGCCGAGTGTACCGCAGGGGCCGGCGCGGCGGTCGCGGGCTACACGGCCAGATGATCACCTGCTCGACCTGCCTGCGCCCCCAGGTCATCTGTGTCTGCGACCGGATGACCCCGATCCCCACCGCCACCCGCCTCCTGCTGCTGCAACACCCCCAGGAGCCCGATGTGGCGCTCGGCACCGCGCCGATCCTGCTGGGCATGTTGCCGAACGCGACCCTGCGGGTGGGCCTCTCCTGGGCCAGCCTGGGCCACGCCCTGGGCGAGGAGGGCATCGATCCGCGCCGCTGGGGCGTGCTCTACCCGGCGAGCCTGCCGCGGGAGCTCTTCCCCAATGAGGAGACGATGCCCCACCTCGTCCTCGATCCAAAGGGCCAGATGATGCGCGAGAAGCTCGACGGCATCGTGCTCCTCGACGGCACCTGGAGCCAGGCCAAGGCGATGTGGTGGCGCAACGCCTGGATGCTCAAGCTCTCGCGCCTGCTCATCCACCCCACCGAGGCCCCCATCTACGGCAAGCTCCGCCGCGAGCCGCGCAAGGGCGCTGTCTCCACCCTGGAGGCCGCCGGCCTCGCGCTGGTCGCCAATGGCGAGCCCCCCGAGACCAAGGCGCAGCTCTACCGGGTGATGCGCACGATGGTGCAGCGGGCCCGCGACAATGTCGAGGCCATCGGGTGGACGGTGGGCAGTTAGCCTCGGGGTGGAGGCCGATTCGCCATGCCCACCCTGGAGACCCTCTCCCCTGGCCTGATCTGGGTGATTCACGAGCTGCTCGATCCCGCCGACTGCGCCGCGCTCATCGCCAGCGCCGAGGCCGATGGCTTCGCCGAGGCGCCGGTGACCACCTCGCGCGGCCCGGTCATGGACAAAGACTATCGCGACAACACCCGGGTCATGCGCGACGAGCCGGCGCTGGTCGCCGCGCTTTGGCCGCGGGTGGCGCCCTTCGTCGCCCAGATGGGCCTCCGTCTGCCGGCGGTGGGCCTTAACGAGCGGATCCGCTACTACCGCTATGATCCGGGGCACTTCTTCGCGCCCCACGGCGACGGGGCCTTCGTGCGAGATGCCCGGGAGCGTAGCCTGCTCACCTTTATGATCTACCTGAACGATGGCTTTGTCGGCGGCGAGACGGCCTTCCCGCCCTCGCTCAAGGTGCGCCCCGAGACGGGCAAGGCGCTCCTCTTCCGCCATCCGCTCACCCACGAGGGCTGCGTCGTCCGCGCCGGCCGCAAGTACGCCCTGCGCTCCGATGTGATGTTCCGCCTCCAAGATTAGCGGGTCACTGTCCAGTCACCAAGATCAACCGTGGGTTGAGGATCCTGCAGCATGGTGGCCTCAACATGGCCCCCGGCAGCAGGAATGTCAACCCACGGTTGAGGAGGCTGCTATCCCTCGCTCGACAGCCGGCTCCAGTCGGCGATGCGGCCGAAGCTGGCGGCGATGGCCTTGAGCAGACCCAGGCGGTTGTTGCGCACCGCCATGTCTTCGGCCATCACCATCACCTCGGTGAAGAGGCGGTCGATCGGCGCCTGGAGCGTGGACAGATCGGCCAGGGCGCCGGCGTAGTCGAGGGCCTCGGCCTTGGCCAGGGCACCCGCCTCCACGGCGGCGAAGGCGGCTGCCAGCGCCTGCTCGGCGGGCTCGCCCAGCGCTTCGGGCGCGAAGGCCACGCCGTCGTGCTCCTTGGTGATGTTCATCAGTCGCTTGAAGGTGGTCTTCAGTCGCCCGAAGTCCGCCCCCTTGGACAGGGCCGTCATCGCCACAGCCCGGGCCTTGATGGCCACCACATCGTCGTCGCCGCTGGCCATGACGGCCTCGACGAGGTCGGTGGCGTGCTCCTCGCAGAGCAGGGCCCGCAGGCGGGTGAGCACGAAGGGCACGGGCTCCTTGTTTTCTCCAAAGAGGGAGCCCAGGGAGACACGAACCCCCTGGCTCCAGAGCAAGGTGACCAGACCCACCGCGTTGCGCCGCAGCCCCAGCGGGTCGGCGTTGCCCTGGGGCCGGTGGCCCAGGAAGAAGTAGCGATCGAGGTTGTCGAGGCGGTCGGCCAGGGCCAGGGTGGCGCCCAGGGCGGTGGTGGGCAGGGCATCGCCGGAGAAGCGCGGCTGGTAGTGCTCCTCGATGGCGAGGGCCACGCCGGCGTCTTCGCCGTCAAAGCCCGCGAGGAGCCGGCCCACATGGCCCTGCAGCTCGGGGAACTCGCCCACCATCGTGGTGCCCAGATCGGCCTTGCAGAGGAGGCCGGCCCGGTGCGCCTGATCGGCCTCGGCGCCAAAGACCGCCGCCAGGCCCGCGGCCCGGTCTGCGAGCCGCGCCACCTTGTCGGCCATCGTGCCGCCGTTGCGGATCCACTGGCGCTGCACCAGCTTGTCGGCGTGGGCGTCGAGGCGCTTCTTGCGGTCTTCGGCGTAGAAGAAGCGCGCGTCGTAGAAGCGGGCCGCCAGCACCCGGCTGTTGCCGGTGGAGATGGTGGCGCCGGCCTCGGGATCAGAGACGGCGTAGGGGTGGTTGGTGACCACCAGCAGGGTGTTGCGCAGGGCGCCTTCGGTCACCAGCGGGAAGACGCGCTGGTGCACGCTCATCGCCTCCACCAGCAGCCGCGGCGGCAGGTCGAGGAGGCTCGCCTCAAAGCTGGCCGGGATGGTGACCGGCCACTCGACGAGGTTGGTGACCTGATCGATCAGCGCCTCATCGGCCTGAACGGTGGCGCCTTCGGCCGCGGCGGCGGCCTGGAGCTGCGCCACAATGCGGGCCCGGCGCAGGGCGAGGTCGGGCTCGACGTGGTGGGCCCGAAGCTGCAGGAGCCAGTCGGCGCTGCCCTTCACGGTGAGCGGCCCGGGGGTGAGGCGGTGGCCCAGGGTGGTGTCGCCGGTGGCGATGCCGGCCACCGTGGCGGGAATGACGGCCCCATCGAACAAGGCGATGATGCTGTGCAGCGGCCGACCCCAGCGGGTGCGGCCCGAGCCCCAACGCATCGACTTGGGGAAGGCGAGGCCGAGGATGGCCCCTTCGAGGCCGGCGGCCACGAGGTCGGCGGTGCGCTCGCCGCCGCTCTTCACCTTGGCGGCGATGACCTTGCCCTTGGGCCCCTCCACCGTGACGAGCTCTTCGACGGCCACGCCCTTGCCCTTGGCGAAGCCGATGGCGACCGGCGTGGGCACGCCCTCCTTGTAGGCGGCGGCGACGGCCGGGCCGGTGATGAGCTGCTCGGTGGCAGGCTTGCCTTCGGCCACATCGGCGATGGCGACGGCGAGGCGGCGCGGCGTGGCCCAGGTGGTGACGGCGCCGAAGGAGACCCCTTTGAGCAGGCCGGTAATCGCCTTGGCGAGGCCCTCAATGGCCGGGCCGACGAAGCGGGCGGGCAGCTCTTCGCTGCGGACCTCGATGAAGAGCTCGCTCATGACTTCACCTCCACCGCGGGCAGACCCTGCCAGACGCGGGCACACATCAGCGCCAGGGCGCGGACCCGCCCGATGTAGCGGGCGCGCTCGGCCACCGAGATGGCGCCGCGGGCATCGAGCAGATTGAAGAAGTGGCTGGCGTGGATGCACTGGTCGTAGGCGGGCAGGGGCAGGCCGGCGGTGGCGAGGCGCTCGCTCTCGGCCTGGGCCATGTCAAACTGCTTGAACAGAAGCTCGGCGTTGCTCTGCTCGAAGTTGAAGGTGGACTGCTCCACCTCATTGCGGTGGTAGACGTCGCGGTAGGTGATGCCCGGCACCCACACGAGATCGTAGACGCTGTCTACGCCCTGGAGGTACATGGCCAGTCGCTCCAGGCCGTAGGTGAGCTCGACGCTGATGGGGTCGAGCTCAAAGCCGCCGCACTGCTGGAAGTAGGTGTACTGGGTCACCTCCATCCCATCGAGCCAGACCTCCCAACCGAGCCCCCAGGCCCCGAGCGTGGGCGACTCCCAGTCGTCTTCGACGAAGCGCAGATCGTGCTTCTTGAGGTCGACGCCCAGGGCTTCGAGCGAGCCGATGTACAGATCCTGAATGTTCTGCGGGCTCGGCTTGATGATCACCTGGAACTGGTAGTAGTGCCCCAGGCGATTGGGGTTGTCGCCGTAGCGCGCGTCGGCCGGCCGGCGGCAGGGCTGGACATAGCAGGCCCGCCAGGGCTTGGGCCCGATGGAGCGGAGGAAGGTGGCGGGGTGGAAGGTGCCCGCCCCCATCTCCAGATCGAGGGGCTGCAGCACCGCGCAGCCCTGGGCGCCCCAGTAGCGCTGGAGCGTGAGGATGAGGTCCTGGAAGGTCATGGTGTCCTTGCGGCGGCGCCAAGATCAGGGGGCCGCGGGGGGCCTACAGATAATCTTCGTCTTCGGCCTCGGCCACGGCAGGCCCGGGCGGGCGCACCCCGGACTCCCGCGCCGACTTCACCATGGGGTCGAGCCAGGTCTTGGCGGCCCAGGCCGCCACCGGCAGGCCGACGAGGCAGCAGCCCGGCACCAGGGCGACGTAGGCCATGCTGTACCAGGGCAGCACCCGGCCGCCCCAGCGGCGGTAGAGGGCGGCGCCGTAGAGCGAAAGCGCGCCGGTGATCAGCAGGCCAAAGCCCATCCCAAGGCTGAAGGCCAGGGCGAGGTTGTTGCCCCGAAAGGTGGTGAGGATCGACAGGGCGTTGGCCATCCAGAGCAGGCCCTGGCCCATCGAGAAGCCGGTCATCACCATCAGCGCGATGCCCGGCTTCGAGAGGCGGGCCTTGGCCTGGATGCTCACCTCTTCTTGCGGGGTCATCGCCTGCGGGCCGCCGAGCAGGCTGGCGTTTCGCGCCGCCGCCGCCCGCGCCGCCGCGGAGACGTAGGTGGGGTCGCCGCCGCCCTTGCCCAGCGAGGCGATCGGCCCCGTGATCGCCGAGGCCGGCACGGCGGCGCGCGGCGGCAGGATCGGGCCGGCTGGGCCGTCCAGCCACCAGCCCTCCTGGGGGCCCAGGTGCAGCGGCCGGTTGGCCATCATCCGCTCGCGCAGGAAGTTGGCCAGGGGGGCCGAGCAGGGCTCGCCACCCACCGAGGGAATGCCCACACGCTGGGCCCAGGGCACCTCATTGCCGCCCAGCCGCCAGCTCACGAAGGGGCCGATGTAGTCGGTGAGCGACTGGTGGATGTAGCCGCCGGCCCAGGCGGGGTTCTTGCGGTCGATGGGGAATTCTTGAAAGTAGTTGGCCTCGGGGCAGCGCACCACGGCCATCAGGCCGGCCTGGCCGCTGCTCACCTGCACCGTAAAGGCGTAGGTGCCGTCTTCGAGCACCACAGCACCGTTGGTGGTGGCGGGAATCTCGACGACAAAGCCGTCGCGGCCATCGTTCTGGAGCAGGCGCGCGAGGTTGAGTCCGCCGATCGCCCCGGGCGGGTAGTGGCCCTGGGTGCGGGTACAGTCGGTCCAGCCATACTCCACGAGGCTGCGCAGCAGCCAGGCGTGGGGCTCGTCAAAGCGTCCGAAGGCAGCGGCCACAGCGGGCTCCCAATGGCAAGAGCCCCGCCCCGGGGTGGGAGCGGGGCTCTGCGCGAGGCGGACTCAGTCCTTGAAGACGGCGTTCAAGAAGGGCAGGCCGTTCTCGTTCTCGCCGATGGCCTCGCCGTTCTGCAGCTTCTGGCCGAGCAGGTAGGCGTCGTAGGCGGTGATCCAGGGAATCAGGAAGCCGATGCCGCACCAGAAGGTGAGGGCGAAGCCGACGAGCGACATGATCGCCTTCTTCTTCTGGCCCATCAGGAAGTAGCCGACGCACCCCCACAGGAAGAGGTTGAGGACGGCAACAACGATCGGGTTGGTGTCAGGCTTGCGGATCATCTCGCCCATGGACGGAGCCTCCGAGAAAGGTTCGGTGAATAGAAGGGGGCGGGGGCCACACTCGCCGCCCGCAAAGCGCGTTCGCTTGGGCCCGTACGCCGCTGGTTGAGAAAAGGCAAGGCGCCGCCGCACGCTCTGGGGCGGGTCCTCACGGGCTCGCCACAAAGAGGGGGTAGAGGGGTGCTGCGCCATCGGCCTGCAGCCACAGGGTGAAGGCGGACTCGTCCTTCTCCTCCTCGCCGATGGTGTAGGTCGATCGCAGGGTGGTGAGCCCGGCCGGCAGCCCGAAGATCGCGAAGCGGCCGGTGTCGCCGGTGATCGTGGCCGTGGAGTCGCTCAGGCCGGCGTCGTTGAGGTAGCAGGCCGTGTAGACCACGCCGTCGGCGCCGTTGGCGGTGAGCTGCGCGGTGGTGATCAGCGGCAAGGTGTCGTAGTCGTCGGGATCGATGTTGATGAAGAGCCTGGCCTCGCCCTCGATCACCGCCCCTTCGTCGCCGGCGGTGGCGCAGGCGGCGTGCTCCTCGCGCAGGGCTGCGATCTGCTCGGCGCTGCGCAGATAGAAAAAACCGTTGGGGATCGCGATGCTGTCGAGGCCGGCGAGGCCAGCGAAGGCGGTGGGCACGAAGCCCGCGGCGCTGCCCGTGACAGTGAACGCGCTGCTCTGCCGCAGCTCCGCCGAAAAGCGGCCTTTTTCATCGGCGGTGACCGCGTCGTAGGGCTCGCCGGCGCCGTCGCGGGTCTCGATCTCGGCGCCGGGCACCGGCAGGCCGGAGATCCCGGGCAGGTCGAGGGCCTTGCCCTCGATCACAACGGCCGGCAGCGGATCTGCGCAGGCGAGGAGCAGGAGCCACATCAGTTGGCCTCGGGGAGCAGGACGTAGGGGGCAAAGAGCAGATCGCCGCCCTGGGCCGGCCAGGAGAGGGTGGAGCTGGCGCCGTCGGCCGCGGTGAGGGTGGCGGTGATCGCCCCGGGCGCCAGGTCGGCGGCGACAAAGAGGGCGATCGGATCGTTGGGGCCGGCTTCAACGGCGCCCTGGGCCCCGCTGGTGAAGGGCTGGGCGGCGTGCTCGACCCCGGCGCCATCGACGAGGATCAGGCGGGCGCCGGCCCAGGCGGCCGGATCGGTGGGCTCCAGCCAAAGGGCGACCCGGGTTTCGTCGGCCAGGGGGGTGGGCCCCTGCTGGGTGAGGCCCCCGCCGAGGAGCGTGCTGAGCGCCGCGTCGATGCCGGCGACCGAGACGCCCACCAGGGCGCCTTGAAACCAGAAGGCCGGCCCGCGCGGCGGCGTGGGGCTGCGCAGCACCGTGGGGGCGAGGCCGGGGCCGCTCACCCGCAGGGCCAGCTCGATCTCGGGCTCCACGTCGACGGCGAAGTAGGCGGGGACGTCGTCGTAGGGGCGGGTGGCCTCGGCCAGCACCGCGCCGGCCGGGTCGAGCACCTCCAGGGCGCCCTCTTCGAGGAGGGCCAGCTCGCCGCCGTCGAAGGGGTCGGCGTAGACGTAGCCCGACCAGTTGACGAGGTCGCTGGCGGGGGTGGCCGGGAGGGCCTGGCAGGCGATCAGGGCGAGGATCAGCATCGGCGCACCTTATCCGGGCGGCGGCAGGCTGGAGAGCAGGGCCCGGCACTTCAAGCCCTGGCCGGTGTGGTGCTCGATCAGGTCGGCGAGGCTCCACAGGGGCCCGGGCGGGGCCTCGGCGTCGATGAGCAGGCGCATCGGCGCGCGACGGGCGGCCTCCACCGCGACCAGGAAGGCGGCGTCGATGGGCTCGGAGCGCTCCTCGCCCTGCACCCGGCACCGATCGTGCAGGGCCCCGCCGCTGGAGGGCGACCAGCGCAGCGCCTCTTCGCCGAGGGGTCCGTCGCAGGCGGCGCAGCGGTCGAGGGCCGGCGCGTAGCCGGCGAAAGACAGGGCCTTGGCCTCAAAGGCGAGGCGCAGCAGCGCGCCGGGCGGGCCGCTCATCGCGTCGATCAGGGTGAGCAGCATGTCGAGCAGGCCGTAGAGGCGTGGCTCGGGGTGCCCCTCGCGGGAGAGGGCGGCGGCGACCTCGCAGCCATAGGCGAGCAGGGTGAGGCGGTCGAGGTCGGAGCGGGCGTGGATGTGGCCGTCGAGCAGCTCGGCGGCGTCGAGGTGGTAGAGGTCGCCATGGCCGGGGCGCAGCATCAGCTCGACCTTGTTGCCCACCTCCAAGGCGCCGTGGCCGCGGCGGCCGCCCTGGCGGGCCCGGCGGGCCAGGAAGGCCCGGCGGCCCACCTCGGGGCTCAGCACGCGCAGGATGCGGTCGGTCTCGCCATAGTCGAGGCTGCCGACGAGGATGCCTTCGACCCGGCTGGGCGGCGGGCGGCTCACAGACCGAAGAGCCCGGCGGTGACGTTGAAGTAGACCAGCACGGTGACGAGGTCGATGATGGTGCTGACGAAGGGCCCGGTGGCGACCGCGGGGTCCACGCCGACCCGCTTGAGGGCCAGCGGCACCAGCGCGCCCATCATGGCGGCGTTGGTGAGGGCGATGGTGATGCTGGTGCCGATGGCCAGGCAGAGCGCCGGATCGCCGTGGCGCACAAAGACATAGGCCAGCAGCACCAGGCCAAAGAAGACGCCCATGATCAGGCCCACCCGGCCCTCGCGCCAGAGCACCATGCCCACGCCCTCGTCGGCGGTGACGGTGCCCAGCGCCAGGTTGCGCACGGTGATGGTGGCGGCCTGGGTGCCGACGTTACCGCCCATGCCCATCACCACCGGCATGAAGCCCGCCAGGATGAGGTTGCGCTGCAGGGCGTCGTCGTAGTGGGCGATCACCTCGGAGATCACCATGCCGGCCATCAGGGTGAGCACCAGCCAGCGCACACGGGCCCGGGCGGCGGCGAAGGGGCCTTGCTGGGCCGTGGCCTGGGCGTCTTCGCCCACGCCGGCCATCAGCATCATGTCCTCCATCGCCTCTTCTTTGATGACGTCCACCACGTCGTCGATGGTGACGATGCCCAGCAGCCGGCGGTCATTGTCAACCACCGGCACGGCCAGCAGATCGTAGCGGCTGACGATGCGGGCCACCTCCTCCTGGTCTTCTTCGGGGGCCACCGTGATGATGTCGGTGGCCATGATGTCTTTGAGGCGGGTGCTCGGCGGGTGGGTCAGCAGGGCGCGCAGCGAGGTGACGCCGACGAGCTGGCTGCCGTCGTTCTCGACGTAGATGTAGTACAGGTGCTCGAGGTTCTCTTCTTGCTCGTGCAGGGCGGAGATGGCCTCGCGGCAGGTGTTCTGCTCGGAGAGGCGGAAGGCCAGCGGCTGCATGATGCCGCCGGCCGAGTCTTCGGGCCAGGCGAGGATGTCCTCGACGATCTGCTTGTCTTTGGGCCGAATCGCCGCCAGCACCTTTTCGCGCAGCTCCTCGGGCATCTTGTCGATGACGTCGGCGAGGTCGTCGTTCTCCATGGCGTTGAAGAGCTTGACGAGGCGCTCAAAGGGCAGGTCGCGGGCGAGGCGGTGCAGGTCGGCCGGGTCGACGCGAACCAGCACCTCGGCGGCGACGTCTTCGGCGGCGATGTGGGCCATCACGAGGCGCTGCTCGCCGGGGGCGAGGTGCGCGATGGCGGCGGCGATGTCGACCGCCTTGGCCTTCTCCAAGGCCCGGTGCAAGGCGGAGCCCGCGCCGCGCCGCGCGAGGCGGCGAATCACCTCGACCCGGGTGTCTCCCAAAGCGGCTCCTGTGTCGGGTTAGTCGGCGTCGTCGGGCAGAAAGATGAGCCGGCGACTGTGCGAGAGGTTGTGCAGGGGCTCGACGCGGTCGCTGTTGTAGGTGATCGAGACGGCGGTGAGGTCGGCCACATCCAGCACCACCTTCTCATCGCTGATCACCTCCACCACCTCGCCGGGTGCGATGGGGCCGTCGTGGTAGACCTCCACGCCGGCGGTGACGGTGATGCGGGTGGGCTCGTTGGCCCGCACGCTGAGCGACTGGGCGCCGCCCGGCAGGCTGGCCGGGGCGTACTTGCCGTCCTTGGGGGCCACCGGGGGCTGGGTCTGGGTGAGCTCGGCGGGGGCGTCGGGGTGCGACTCGGTGAGCAGCGAGGCCACCCGCAGGCCCAGGCCCATCACCGCCAGCAGCACCGCCGCGGTCAGGGCGAGGCGGGCCACCGGCAGCTCTTCGGAGCGCGGGATGGTGGCCGTGGGGCTCTCGTCTTCGGCCGAGGGCGGATCGTCCACCGGCTCGGGGGCCGCGAGGCGGGGCGGCGGGTCGTCGCTGCGGGTCTCCATCTCGCGCAGGCCGAGCAGCTTTAAGTACTTCTCGCGGGCTTGGCGCATCGGCCCGGTGAGCTCGGCGGTGCCGCGCTCCAGCACCAGCAGGTAGCGCAGGGCCACGCCGGTCTTGTGGGAGACCTGTTCGAGCGTCCAGCCGCGGCGCTCGCGCTCTCGCCGCAGGTCGATCATCCACACTCCTTGGCCGACAGCGTGCGGGCCTGCTGGCCGAGGGGGCCCTCGCTGGCGGCCTGGATGACGTGGTTCAGGTAGGTGCAGGCGCCCGTGCGGTCTTGCAGGTCGATCAGCAGCTCGGCGGCCTGGTACCAGGCCCCGGCGGCGTTGGCGCCGCACAGCTCGATCACCGCCTCGAAGTCATCCAAGGCCCTGGCGGGCTGGTTGATCGCCCGCAGGGCGACGCCGCGGGTGAAGCGGGGTTGACAGAGGTTGGGGGCCCGAGCCACCGCCTCGTTGAGCCGCGCCACGGCTTCTTCGTTGCGGCCGAGCTGCAGCAGGGCGTAGCCGAGGTTGTTGAGGGCGAGGCCGGGGTTTCGGTAGGTCAGATCCATGCTGGCCTTGTCGAAGAAGGGCACCGCCTCTTCAAAGCGCCGCTGGGTCATCAAAAAGTAGCCGTAGTTGTTCAGCGCTTCGCCGTTCTTGGGGGCGAGGCGCAGGCTGCGCTTGAAGGCCTTCTCGGCCATCTCGGGGGCCCCGCGCGCGAGGTAGGCGAGGCCGAGCTTGTTCCAGGCGTCCCAGCTCCGCGGGTCTTCCTGGGTGGCCTGCTGCAAGGTGGCGATGGCCCCGGCGCTGTTGCCCTCTCCCATCATCGCGGCGCCCAGATCGACGTGCGCCGCCGACTGGGTCTGGCGCTTCTCGGAGATGCAGGCCGAGAGCAGGGGGAGGAGCAGCAGCGCGCGGAGCGTCATGGGTTCACCCGAAGTACTTGCCGAGGATGGGGCGCAGGGCCTCGATGCGGGCGGCGGGGATGGCCGCGCGGGCGGTCATCGTGGCGTGGGCGGCGGCGCTGCTCATCGGCGCGGGGCCGGGGTGGGCGGCGACGAGGGGCACGATGGCCTTGATGATCGACTTGGCGAGGTTGACGTTGGCGACCACCACGGCCACCACCTGATCGACCGTCACCGCGTCGTGGTGGGGGTGCCAGCAATCATAGTCGGTGGCCATGGCCAGCGTGGCGTAGGAGATCTCGGCTTCACGCGCGAGCTTGGCCTCGGTCAGGTTGGTCATGCCGATGACCTGGGCGCCCCAGGAGCGGTAGAGGTGGCTCTCGGCGCGGGTGGAGAAGGCGGGGCCCTCCATGTTGACGTAGGTGCCGCCGTCGTGGACGGTGGCCCCGGCGGAGCGGGCGCCGGCCAACAGGTACTCCCGCAGGGTGGGGCAGACCGGATCGGCGAAGCTGACGTGGGCCACCACGCCACCCTCGAAGAAGGTGGCCTTGCGGTGCTGGGTGCGGTCGATGAACTGGTCGATGACGACGACGTGCCCGGGGACGATCTCCTCGCGCAGCGAGCCCACCGCCGAGACCGAGATGATCCACGAGACGCCCAGCATCTTCATGCCGAAGATGTTGGCCCGGTAGTTGACCTCGCTCGGGTTGAAGCGGTGGCCGCGGCCGTGGCGGGGCAGGAAGACCAGCTCGGTGTCGGGCACGTCGGCGAGGCGGCCGATCACGTAGACGTCGGAGGGGTCGCCGAAGGGGGTGGTGAGCCGCTCTTCGCGAAGGTCGATGAGCCCTTCCATCTCGTACAGGCCGCTTCCGCCGATGACGCCGATGCGGATGATGCCCTCGGGGCGAGAGGTGGGGGTGACTGCTGCGCCGCCCATGGGGTGCTCCGGGAGCCGGGCCCTGGACCCGGCGAGGTGGGGGATTCGGGGATGGCCGCGGGCCGATGACGCGCTCTCTTACCGCGCGCCCCCCAGGCGGGCGAGGTGTCGGCCACACCGGGCGCCGCTTAGGCCGGCGGCGCGATCGGCGCGCCGAGGCGGCGGGCCATCAGCTCGGCGGCCTTGCCGAGCTGGCCGCAGGCGGCGGAGATGTCGCGGCCGCGGGTGGTGCGGATGCTGCACTGGAGCCCGCGGGAGACGAGGTAGTGCTGGAAGGCCTTGACGCGGTCGTCGCTGGGGCGGCGGATGTCGCGGTCGGGGTTCTCGTTGTAGGGGATCAGGTTCACCTTGGCCTTGACCCCCTGCATCAGCGCGAAGACGCGGGCGGCGTCGTCATCGCTGTCGTTGAAGCCGGCCATCATCACGTACTCGAAGGTGATGCGCTTGCCGGTGGGGATCGGCAGGGTGCGGCAGGTCTCCATCAGCTCTTCCATCGAGTAGCGCAGGGTGATCGGCATCACGCGGCGGCGCTGCTCTTCGGTGCTGGCGTTGAGCGAGATGGCGAGGTTCACCGGGCTCTCGTCGGCGAGGCGCTTGAGCGCGGGCACGAGGCCGACGGTGGAGACGGTGACCCGGCGGTGCGAGAAGGCCATGCCCTCGTTGTCGAGGAGGATGCGCAGGGCGGCGGTGAGGTTGTCGTAGTTGTGCAGGGGCTCGCCCATGCCCATCATCACGAGGTTGGTGATGCGCTTGTCGGGGCCGAGGTCGCGCTGGACGAGCAGGGGCTGGTTGGTGATCTCCGACACGCTCAGATTGCGCTTGAGGCCGAGATCGCCGGTGAGGCAGAAGGCGCAGGCCATGGCACAGCCCACCTGGGTGCTGATGCACAGGGTCAGGCGGTCGGGGTTGGGGCCGGGGCGGTCCTCGTCGGGGATCAGCACGCTCTCGATGGTCTCGCCGGTGGAGAGCTTCCAGAGGTACTTGCGGCTGCCGTCGTCGGAGTCGATGCGGGCCTGGAGCTGGAGGCCGGTGAGCGCGCCCTTCTCGGCGAGGGTCTGGCGAAAGCCGCCGTCGACCCGCACCAGATCGGCGAAGTCGGTGACCCCGTTCTTCCAGAGTTGGGTGAAGACCTGGCGCACCCGGAGGTCGAGCTTGTCTTCTTCGGTGAGCCCGGCCAGGGCGAGGCGCAGGGCGGCGCGGTCGAGGGCCTTGATGTCGATGCGGCCGTCGGGCAGCGTGGCGCGGCGCAGCACCTTGCCGGCCTGGGCGGCGCGGGGGTCGACGGCGGGCTCCTCGTAGGCGGGGGCGGCGGCGGGGGGCTGGGCGGGGATGTCGCGCATGGGGCCGGCCTAACGCGGGCCCTGGCCCTGGGCTGGGGCTGGCGATAGCGGTCGGGCCTGCCTGGAGCACCCCCATGAGCCGTTCCACCTCCGTCAAGGGCTTCCCCGAGTGGCTTCCCGACCAGCGGATGGTCGAGCAGCACCTCATCGACATCATCCGGGCCCGCTACGAGCTGCATGGCTTCGTGCCGGTGGAGACCCGGGCGGTGGAGCCGGTCGACGTGCTCACCAGCAAGGGCGAGGTGGACAAAGAGATCTACGTCCTGCGGCGCATCCACGCCGAGGACGACGACGGAGAGGCCGGCCTGGGCCTGCACTTCGATCTCACCGTGCCCTTCGCCCGCTATGTGGTGCAGAACCGCGGCAAGCTGCTTCTGCCCCTGCGGCGCTACCAGATCCAGAAGGTCTGGCGCGGCGAGCGGCCCCAGGACGGGCGCTTTCGCGAGTTCTACCAGTGCGACGCGGACGTGATCGGCTCGGGCGCCCTGTCCACCCACTACGACACCGAGCTGGCGCTGATCCTGCACGATGTGTTGTCACACCTGCCAGTGCCGCCGGTCACCATCCGCGTGAACAATCGCAAGGTGCTCGAAGGCTTCTACCGGGCGCTGGGCATCGAGGATCTCACGGCCACCCTGCGCATCGTCGACAAGCTCGACAAGATCGGCCCCCAGCGGGTGATCGCCGAGCTCACCGAGAAGCTGGGCGTGGCCGAGGCGACCGCCCAGGCAGCCTTGTCGCTGGCCAGCATCCGCGGCGGCCGCGAGGTGGTCGGCGCCGTCGAGGCCCTTGGCTACCGGCACCCGCTGCTGGAAGAGGGCCTCGCCGAGCTCGACGCCGTGCTCCAGGCGGCGGCCGACCTGCCCGAGAACGCGCTCATCGCCGATCTGAAGATCGCCCGCGGCCTCGACTACTACACGGGCACCGTCTACGAGGGCACCCTCCAGGGCCATGAGGGGCTGGGATCGGTCTGCTCAGGCGGCCGCTACGACAACCTCGCAGCGAGCCTGGGGAGCAAGGAGAAGCTGCCGGGCATCGGGGTCTCGATCGGTCTGTCTCGCATCCTGGCGCGTCTGTTTTCGACGGGCGGCCTGAAGGCGAGCCGGCAGGTGCCGACTTGCGTGCTGGTGGCCTTGCCGAGCGCGGTGGCGCGCCCGGCGGCGATGGCGGTGGCGCGGCGCCTGCGCGAGGGTGGCGTGGCCGCCGAGGTCTTCGACCAGCCGCGCAAGTATGGCGACCAGATCAAGTACGCGAGCCAGCGCGGCATCCCCTGGGTCTACTTCCTGCCCGATGATCAGCGCCCGACCGACACGGTCCGCGACCTGCGCAGCGGGGCCCAGGTAGAGGTGGACAGTGCCTGGCTGCCGCCGGAGGCCGACTGGAAGGTCACCTTCTTGCGGGGCTGAGCCCTACTTCTGGGCGTCGAGGGCCTCGGGGTTGGCGTCTTTGTTGCGCTTCTCGAGGTTCTTCACCCAGGCCTGGCGCTTTTCGATCTTGTCGATGATGGTGCAGGAGGGCTCGTAGGCCAGGCTGCAGCCCTTCTCGGCGTCGGCCAGCGCGCCTTCGAGGTCCTTCAAGAAGTAGCGGCAGTGGCCGCGGTTGTAGTAGGCCGAGCCCTCGTCGGGCTGCAGCTCGACGCTGTGATCGAGGTAGGGCAGCGCCTCGTCGCAGCGGCGGGTCATCACCAGGGCGAGGCCGAGGTGCCGCAGCGCGCCCAGGAAGTCGGGGTCGGCGGCGACGGCGCGCTTGTAGGCGGCGGCCGCGTCGGGCCAGCGCTGGGCCAGCTCGAGGCAACGGCCGTGGAGGTAGTGCAGATCGGGATCCTCGGGGTCGCGGGCCAGGAGGGCCTCGGCCTCGGGCATCGCTGTCGCGCAGTCCTTGGCCTCGACGAGCTCCTTCACGCGCTGGGTCGGGGCGTCGAGCTCGCGGGCCTCGTCGGGGGCCATCTCGATCGGCGCCCCCTGGCTCTTCACGGGCACGCCCGCGTAGTCGCCGCCCCCCGCCTCGGCGGTGGGCTGGCTGTGGGTCTCTGCGCCCTCCGGGGCCTCGGAGGCGGCAGCGGGAGCGGCCGGCTCGGGATCGCAGGCGAGGAGCAGACCGGAGAGCAAGGGGAGGAGCAGCGGGGCAGGGCGCATGGCGGCGCGGCTAACCGATGCCAGCGCTGGTGGGGGCCCCCCGATCAACGCCAGGGCTCCCAGTCGACGGGCATGCGGGCGCGGCCGGCGAAGAAGGAGTTGGGGTCGATGCGCGAGCCGCTGGTGCCGAAGTATTCGGTGTTGTAGTCGACGCCGTCGGTGCTGCCCTGGGTGCTCCAGTAGGTCACGCCGATGATGGTGCCGTCGCCGTCGGTCTCCCAGTCGATGAAGATGTTGTTGTGGCCCGAGCCGGAGTGGCGCCAGAACTGCAAGAAGTCGCCGGGCTGAATGTCGTCCCAGTCGGAGATCCGGTCGCCGATGCCGTAGTTCTCCAGGGCGTCGACCACGCCCATGCCGTACAGCTCGCGCACAAACCAGTCGGTGCGCAGTTCGTACAGCTCGTCGAAGGAGACCCCGTTGAGCGAGCCGGTGCCGCCGGTGGCGGCGTCGACCTCGTCAAAGGCGAAGAGGAAGACCTCGAAGGTGAGGCCGACGCAGAAGGAGCGGCGCTCGGGGTCGCCGGCCGAGAACAGACGGTCGAGGTAGTACAGATCGTGCGGGTTGCCGCCCCAATCGCTGTCCGAGGGCCAGTAGTAGTCGTAGCTGCCGTCGGTGGGGTAGGCCTCGATGCGGTCCATCACGGCGGCGTTGAAGTTGGACAGCTCCGCGGTGCTGGCCTCTTCAACCGTGAGGGTGATGGCGTCGGTGGCCACCTGGGCGCCGTCGACGTAGGCGATGGCCTCGATCTGGCGCTCGAAGCCGGTGCCGGTGAAGTCATAGGTGAGGAGCTCGCCGGGGCTCACGCTGCCGAGCAGCCAGTCATCGGCGTACAGCTCGATGGTGTCGACGTCATCGGCGGCGTCGAGCGCGAAGCGCACGGGATTGGGCACCGTGGCGCCGTCGGCCGGGCTGGTGATGGCCAACCAGGGGGCCCCGCTGCCGACCACGGTGACGGCGAGGTTGTGGCGGCTGGTCTCGACGCCCTCGGCGTCGAAGCCGGTGAGGGTGAGGGCCTGGCGGCCTTCTTCGAGGGTGACCACCAGCGAGCCGCTGCGGCCGACCTGGGTGGCCTCGGCCACAACGCCATCGGCGGTGGCCAGGGCGATGTCGGTGACGGCCTCGCCGGTCTGGTACCAGATCGTGAAGGTGGGGTCGACCGCCTCGCCGTTGGTGGGGGCGGTGATGCGCACGGTGCCGTCGGCGACGAAGTCCTCGCCGGGGGGCTTGTTGTTGCCGCCGCCGCCCTTGTCTTTGTTGGGGTGGGGGTCGGCGCAGGCCGACAGAGCCAGAAAGACAAACAAGGCGGTGCGCATAGGTGCCTCAAGATCGGGGTTGGGCGCGGTATAGCCGGATCAGGGGCGCTTGGGCGTCAACGTCCGTCACGGGCGCCGGCCAGCAGCCGATCGGCGAGGCGGGTGAAGCGGTCGGCCCCGCCCTGGGTGGCGACGGCGGTGGCGATGGCCTCGGCCTCGCCCACCACGCAGCAGAAGCGCCGGGCGCGGGTGATCGCGGTGTAGAGCAGGTTTCGGCGCAGCATCATCCGGTGGGCCCGGGAGAGGGCCACCACCACGGCGGGGTACTCCGAGCCCTGGCTCTTGTGGATGGAGATCGCGTAGGCCAGCTCCAGATCCCGGGTGGCCTCGCCGGTGAGCGTCACGACCTTGCCCTCGAAGTCAACGACCACACCGCGCTCTTCGAGGGCCGTGATGCGGCCGACCTCTCCGTTCATCACCTCGGCGTCGTAGTCATTGCGCACCTGGATGACCCGATCGCCGACCCGCAAGGGGCGTGACCCGCCGGTGAAGGGGGCGCCATCGGGGTTGAGCGCAGCCTGGAGCCGCTCATTCAAGGCCTCGGTGCCCAGGAGGCCGCTGTGCATCGGCGTGAGCACCTGGACGTCGGCCATGGGGTCGAAGCCGTTTTTGGGCAGGCGCTCGGTGACGATCTTGACCAGCGTGTCCTGGGCGGCCTGGGCCACCTCGCGGGGCAGGATGAAGAAGTCGGGCTCCCGGCCGGCGATGGGGGTCTCCTTCTCGCCGCTTTGGGGCAGCTCGCCGCGGTTGATGCGCCAGGCGTTGCGCACGATGCCCGACTCGGCGGCCTGGCGGTAGACCTGGGCCAGGGTGGCGACGGGGACCTCGCCGCAGGAGACCAGCTCGGCGAGGACGCGGCCGGGGCCCACGCTGGGGAGCTGGTCGGCGTCGCCCACGCAGATGAGCCGGCAGCCCTCGGGGATGGCGGCCAGCAGGGCCTCCATCAGGTGGATGTCCACCATGCTGGCCTCGTCGATCAACACGCCCTGGGCTTCGAGGGGGTTGCGGGCGTCGCGGGTGAACAGTCGGTTGCGCGGATTGTACTCCAGCGTGCGGTGTAGGGTGCGGGCCTCGGCGCCGGTGCTCTCGGCGAGGCGTCGGGCGGCCCGGCCGGTGGGGGCGGCCAGCACCCAGGTCTCGCCGCGCAATTGGGCGGCGCGCAGCAGCACCTTGACCAGGGTGGTCTTGCCGGTGCCGGGGCCGCCGGTGATCACGGTGACGCCGGCCGTGAAGGCGAGGGTGATGGCCCGGCGCTGATCGTCGTTGAGCACGAGGCCCACGGCCTTCTCGGCGGGGCCGGGATCGACGGCCGCGGGGCGACCGGCCTCCAGCACCTCGCGCAGGCGGAGGGCGACGTTGGACTCGGCCCGCTCCAGCTCGGGCGTGTAGACGGGCTGATCGCCGGGGCCGCCGATCTCGTGAACGACGAGGCGGCCCTGGCGCCGCTGGGCCACCAGGGCCTCCTGGGCCCGCTCGGCGGGGATCTCCAGCTTGTTCGCCCGCAGGAGCAGCTCACGCAGGGGCAGGAAGGTGTGGCCTTCGCCTTCGGCCTCGTTCAAGAGGTAGATGAGGGCGGCCTCGGCGCGGGCCGGGTCGTCCATCGAGATGCCGTTTTCGCGGGCGATGCGGTCGGCGGTGCGAAAGCCGACCCCCTTGATCTCGGCGGCGAGGCGGTAGGGTTCCTTGGTGAGGATGCCCATCGCCTTGCGGCCGAAGCGCTCGACGATGCGGTTGGCCAGGGCCTGGCCGACGCCGTAGCCGCGCAGGGTGGCCATCACCTCGCGGCCGGCCTGGTCTTTCTCCCAGTGGGCGACGATCTGCTCGATGCGCTTCTTGCCGATGCCGGGCACCTCGGAGAGGCGCTCGGGGCTCTCCTCGATGACGCGCAGGGTGTCGAGCTTGAAGTGGTCGACGAGGCGGCGGGCGAACTCGGGGCCGAGGCCCTTGACGGCGCCGCTCGACAGGTAGCGCTCCAGGCCGCGCAGGGTGCGGGGGTCCTCCACCAGCACCTTGTCGGCCTTGAACTGGCGGCCGAACTGGGGGTGGGCGGCCCAGCGGCCGGTCACGGCGAGGTGCTGGCCTTCAATGATGTGCCCCAGGGGCCCCACCACGATGGTCTCGCGCCGATCGGGCCCGCGAACCCGCGCCACCGCGAAGGAGCCGTCCTCGGCGGCGTAGGTGAAGCCGATAAGCTCGCCTTCGAAGCGGTCTTCGGCCACTATCGCGAGTAGACCTCGAAGCGCTCGACGTGGTAGTGGCCCATCGCCCGCACCACGATGCGCTTGCCGAGGCGCGCCTCGAGGGTCTCGATGCTGCCGAGCTCTTCGCCGTACATCAGGTCGGCGACCTGGGGTGAGGCGTTGACGTAGACCACCGGCCGGCCGGCGGCGCGGTTGGCCTCGCGGCGGATCTCGCGGATGATGTCGTAGACCACGGTGATGCGGCTGCGGGTCTGGCCGCGGCCCTCGCAGTAGCTGCAGGGCTCGGAGATGCTGCGCACGAGGTCGTCTTGCACGCGCTTGCGGGTCATCTCGACGAGGCCGAGCTCGGAGATACGCAGCACGTTGGTGCGGGCCCGGTCTTTCTTGAGCTCCTCTTCGAGGGCACGGTAGACCCGGTCGCGGTTGGCGGCCTTCTCCATGTCGATCAGATCGAGCACGATGATGCCGCCGATGTTGCGCAGGCGGAGCTGGTAGACGATCTCCTTGACCGCTTCGAGGTTGATCGCCAGCGTGGTGTCTTCGAGGCTGCTGGAGCCCACGAACTTGCCGCTGTTGACGTCGATCGCAGTGAGCGCCTCGGTCTGGTCGATGACGAGGTAGCCGCCGCTCTTCAGCCAGACCTTGCGGCCGAGGCTGCGGGTGATCTCGGTCTCGATGCCGAAGGTGTCGAAGACGGGCTCCGGCGCCCGGTAGAACTGCACGCGCTCGCGCAGGACCGGCATGAAGTCCTTCATGAAGCCGGTGACCTCTTCGTACAGCGCGCGCTCGTCGATCACCATGCGGTCGACCTCCTCGGTGAAGGCGTCGCGGACGACGCGCAGCACGAGGCCGTGATCGGCGTGGATGAGGGCGGGCGCCTTGGCGTTCTTGCTGCCCTCCTGGATCTTCGTCCAGGTGCCGAGCAGGTAGTCGATGTCCTGCTTGAGCGCCGACATCGGCTGGCCCTCGCAGACGGTGCGCACGATGAAGCCGGCGCCCTTGGGGCGGTTCTTCTCGACGAACTCGCGCAGCTTGCGCCGCTCGCGGTCGCGGTCGATGCGGCGGCTGATGCCGACGTGATCGACGGTCGGCATGAAGACCATGTACCGACCGGGCAGCGTGATGTGCGTGGTGATGCGGGCGCCCTTGGTGCCGATCGGGTCTTTGGCGACCTGAACGAGGATCTCCTGGCCCTCCTTGAGGAGGTCCTGGATCGGCGGCTGACCAGCCCGGGGCTGGTTGCGGGGGCTGGCCTCGGCCACGGTGGCCTCGGGATCGTCGAGCTCCTGCTCGTCGCCGTGGCCATGCTCCAAAAATTCAGGAAAGATGTCGCCGACGTAGAGGAAGGCCGCGCGCTCCAGGCCGATGTCGACGAAGGCGGCCTGCATGCCGGGGAGCACCCGCACCACCTTGCCGAAGTAGACATTGCCCACTGCGCTGCGGTTGTCGCCGCGGTCGACGTGCAGCTCGGCGAGCTGCCCGTTTTCCATCAGGGCGACGCGGGTCTCCCTCCCAGTCTTGTTGACGATGATCTCGTGACCCAAAGCTGACTCCGTGCGGCCGCCGGGAGACCGGAGCGGGCGCTGGTCCGACCCACGCCCGTCTGGGACGGGGGGTCTGCCGAACAGCGATGGCGCGTCATGTCGATGTACGCTCCCGCGGCCTGAAAAGGGGGGTGGGGAAAGGGTTGGTGGGCCGAAGCCCACCGAAAGCGGGGTGGCGCTGCCCCGGCGGGGGCGAGGGCGGCGCCGGGAAAGGGGGAGGACGACGGTCCTCGGCACGGTTGTTGTGCCACGTCTCGGCGGATCCGTCAACCAGGGGTCAAGGGCGGCGGGGGCTGGCCGGCGTCGGGCCCGCGGGTGAGGAGTCTGGATGATGCAACGCCCAAATGTCGCAGATCTGGCCGACCCCCGCTGGTCGGACGCCTCGCTCAACGCTGCCCGCCGCCGCGGCGACCCCCTCGCCGATCAGGTCGTGGCCGGTCTCTACGCCGATGGGGACGTGGGGCGCACCAACCGCCTGCTCCAGCGCCTCGCGGCGCGTCCCGGCGTGGTGCCCGTCGCCCTGCCCGACGCGGTCGAAGACTTTCTGGCCCAGGCCTCCATCTGGCCGGCCTGGGCGAGCCCCGAGGCGGTGCACCTGGGGCAGGAGGTCTTCGCGCGGTACTCGATGCCCGCCCTGGGCGCCCTGCTCTACCGCAGCCTGCCCGAGTGCTACGCCTGCGCCCACGGCGTGCAGGTCCTCGCCCTCTCCCAGCGCATCGACAGCCTCGTGCACCGCCGCATCGCCGAGACCCTGCAGATGGTGGTGGATGTGATGACGCCGGGCAGCCTGCGCCCGGGCAAGCGGGGCCTGCGCAGCGCCCAGCGGGTGCGCCTGCTGCACGCCGGCCTGCGCCGCCTGGTCGGCCAGGAGCGGCGCTACCGGGCGGCGGCCTGGGGGGTGCCGATCAACCAGGAGGACCTCGCCTTCACGCTCACCACCTTCGGGGTCTCGGTGCTCGACTGCCTGTACAAGGCCGGCGCCCGGCTGAGCCCGGCCGAGGAGCAGGCCTACCACCACGCCTGGCGGCTGATCGGCCATGTGATGGGGGTCGAAGAGGCCCTGCTGCCGGCGACGGCGGCCGAGGCGAGGGCCCTGCGGACGCGGGTGGCCGCCCGCCAGCACGGCGCCACGCCGGAAGGTGCGGCGCTGGAGCGCGCCCTGCTGGGCTTCGCCGACGGGGTCACGCCGGGGGAGCTCTTCGATGGGGTGAACCCCACGCTCACGCGCTACCTCGCCGGCGACCGCGTGGCCGACCTCCTCGGCGTCGCGCCCGCCGACTTCACCCGCGGGGTGATCCCGGTGTATACGGCGCTGGTGCGCTGGGCCGATCGGGGGCAGCACCAGGGCAACCTCATCGAGCGCGAGCTGTGGGAGAAGGTGGGCCTCGCCTTTATGCGCAAGGTGCTGGCCATCGAGCGCGGCGGGGAGGCCGTCACCTTCGAGCTGCCCCAGTCGCTGCAAGATCAGTGGACCCGCCCGGCGTGAGCCCAGGGGCGCTGGCTCATGCTAAGGGCGAGGCTCCCCGCACTGTGAGGGCCTGATGCCGACCCCCCTGCTCTCCCTGCTGGCCTTGGCGGTGAGCCTCTCTGCGGAGGCCGCGCCGGTCGACCCCTTCAGCGAGCAGGACGAGGCCGACCTCTTCCGCGCCGAGGAGCGGGTGGTGACGGTCGCGACCCGCTTCGCCCAGACGGTGGAGCAGGCGCCCTCTCTGGTCACGGTGCTCACCGACGCCGAGCTGCGGGCCCGGGGCTGCCGCTCCCTGGCCGACGCCCTGGCTCAGATCCCGGGCATCTACATCACCACCTCCAAGGAGGGCCGCTCGCTCGCCTGGTTCCGCGGCGTGGTGAGCCCCGACAACAACAAGATCCTGCTGCTGCTCGACGGCGTGCCCTGGTACGACGGGGTCTACGCCCACGCCTGGATCGATGACTATGTGCCGCTGGTCAATGTAAAACAGATCGAGGTGATCAAAGGCCCGGGGTCGGCGGTCTACGGCACCAACGCCTTCGCGGGGGTGGTCAATGTCGTCACCTACCGGGCCGCCGATCTGCAGGGCGGCTTCGCCCGCGCCGAGGTGGGCAGCGACGGGCGGCGGGGGATATCGGTGGTGGTGGCCGATCGGCTGAGCCCCCGCGGCGGCGAGGTGCGCGCCTACGCCCGCAGCCTGGAGTTGGACGGTCTGGGGGTGGATGTCAGTCCCAAGGGAAATGCCAACGTCAACGCCCAGCACCCCCGGCGGGCGCTCTCGGCCGGCTTCACGCTGAACCTCGGCGGGCTGGAGGCAGGGGTGCAGCTCTTCGACTACCAGCACACCTACTTCACCAACGAGCAGGATGACCCCCTCGACGTGCTCTTCGCCGGCATGGAGGACTTCCGCTTCGCCTACCAGAACGTGGGCGCCCAGGTGCGCTACACCCAGGGGCTCGGCGCGCTGGGCCAGGTCTCGCCCTACGCCTACGCCCAGCGCTTCGACAACCCCGGCACCTACGCCTTCCTCGGCGATCCGGTCACCACCGCGGCCGACGATGGGAGTCTGTCCACCTCGCTCACCGGGCGCCTCGTCAAGGCCGAGAAGACCACCCACCGCTACGGCGGCGGCGTGGAGGTGCAGGCCCAACCCGGGCCTTCGTACACCACCGTGGGCGGCGTGGGGGCTGAGCTCACCCAGGTGGTGCAGCTCGAGGATGTGGTCTATGACGACTTCTCCCACGACCCGGTCACGCCCTCGACCTTTGGCATCGCCCCCGGCAAGGAGCTGATCAGCGATCTGTTCGCCTACGCCCAGCACACCTGGACGGCGACCTGGTGGATGGAGGTCACCGGCGGCCTGCGCGGCGACTACCAGAATTACTTTGGCTTCTTCGCCAGCCCCCGCGCCGGCCTGCTGCTCATCCCTACTGAGGGATTGACCGTAAAGATGTTGTACGGTCGCGCCTTTCGCGCCCCCACCGCCCGCGAGCTGCTGGTGCGGGTGGTCAAGGATGACGCAGGCAACAATGTCTTCACCGCCGGAAACCCCAACCTGAGGCCTGAACAGATCGACACCATCGAGTCTGAAGTGGCCTGGGTGGCCTCGAAGACGGTGAAGGCCCGGGTGGCCGGCTTCACCTCCTTCATCGGGCAGGAGATCAACCTCTCCAATGAGCGCGATCCGGTGCTGGGCGACGCCTACTTCGACAACCGCGGCGAGGCCCGGGCCGTGGGCGGCGAGGCCGAAGGCGAGTGGGACCCGGGGCGGGCCAGCGTCAACCTCTCCTATTCGTTCACCCAGGCGACCGACCTCACCCTCGACACCGCCCAGTATGGCTTTCCCACCCACATGGGCCGGGCGCGCCTGGGCCTCGAGCTGGTCGATGGGCTCTCGCTCAATGTGGTGGGGGAGGGCTACAGCGCTCGGCCGCGCGCGGACTGGTCACCCGACGCGGGCCTGCCCGACGGCGCGCCCTTCGGCCTGGTGCACTTGGGTCTCGCCACGGGCAGCCTCGCCGACGATCGGGTCCGCGTCGATGTCGGCGTCCACAACCTGCTCAACACCCAGTACAAACACCTGATCTACCTGGATGACGCCAACGCCACGACCACCGATGACGCCGGCGCCACCGTGGCCAAGTACCCCTCCGACATCGACGGAGAGGGCCGGGTGGTGACGGTTGGGGCCGAGCTGCGCTTTTAGCGGCCGATCGCCTCAGGGGGAGCGGAGCAGGACATCGCGCAGGGAGCGGGGGGCGTCGGGGAGCAGGGCGTCGGGCGACTCTTCGAGGAGGCTGCGCAGGCCGGCCGGGTGGTCGATCGCGTAGGCGCCCAGCTCCTCTTCGGCGTCGTCGAGCAGGTCGGAGAGACCGTCTTCGGAGAGCTCGCGCAGGTGCCGCCGCAGGCGCCGGCGGGCGATGGCCGGGTCGGCGGGGGCCTCACCGCCGAGGAGGAGCGCCAGCAGCTCTTCCACGCCATCCGAGGTCGGCGGCCGGCTGGGCGGGGCCTGGAGGGGGTCGGCCGCCAGCAGGCGGGGCAGGTCGAGCCAGCCGGCGCCCCAGTGGTGCGGCTCGTGGAGGGAGGCGCCCTGGCTGGTGTGGGTCAGCGCGTCGAGGCGGGCGGCCCGCAGCGCCCGGCGAAAGAGGGAGGGGGCCGTGGACAGCTTCAGGCCTGTGCGGTGCTCGATCCACAGCGCCGCGACGCCGGCGGTGCAGGCCGTGGCCAGGGAGGTGCCGCTGCTGCGCAGGAGGGGGAGCTCCCGCTCCTCGTGGATGACCGTGCAGGCCTCGCCTCGGTAGAAGCGGGCGCCCCAGACGCCGTCTCCCGGCGCCGTGACGTCGGCCTCGGGGCCGCGGGCAGACCAGGTGCAGGCCCGACGCTGGGCGTCCCCGGCGGCCACCCCCACCACCGTGTGCAGTCGCCCGGGGGCCATGAGGGTCGAGACGGGGAAGGTCTTGTGGGGATCGGTGGAGAGCTGCCCGGCCGCGGCGATCACCAGGACGCCCGCCTCGTGCGCCCGCGCGACCGCCTGGCGCAGGGCCTTGCCGGCCCAGCCCCAACCCATGCTGATCGACACGATCTTGGCGCCGACGGTGATGGCCTCTTCGATCGCGGCGGCGGCAGCGCGCCGGGAGCCGCGGGTGTGCAGCACCGGCCAGTTGTGGACCTTGTGAACGGTGACGGTGGCGCCCGGCGAGACGCCGCGCAGGGGGGCGCCCTCGCTTGAGCCCACGATCACGCTGGCCATCGCGAGGCCGTGGTCGAGGAGGTCGTCGTTGGCGTCGGGGCCGGCGGAGGACGAGAAGTCTCTCCCCGCGCGGATGGCGCCGGGCAGGCGCCCGCGCAGGGCCGGATGCGACGCGGTGGCGAGCCCCGTGTCGACGAGGTGGACGGACACCCCGGCGCCGCTCAAGGCGCCGCTCACCCGCATGGAGCGGAGCGGCCAGTCCAGCACCTCCGTCTCGTCGAGGTAGGGGCGGTCGCGGTTCTCTGCGGGGTGGGGGACGTTAAAGTCAGGCATGTCTGCCTCTATCCGCGCCGCCGCAGGACTGTCCGCACCCGCGGCGCGCACCCTGGGTTACGCGCCGCGGCACAATCTTAGTCGCAGACGGTCTCAGACCAGGCCGCGGCGTTGTTGACCTCGCTGCACTCGTAGATCGAGCCCACGCCCGCGCTGTTCTCGTCGGCGACCACCACCGGGGTCGAGCCGGCCAGATCGGCGGAGGCGACCTCGAAGAGCACCATCTCCCCGGTGGTGCCCGAGGGGATGGCCGCCGGGGTCAGCAGCGAGGCGACGATCGGCCCGCCGGCGTTGGCGCGCAGGCTCACGGGCAGCCCGCTCGGCGCCTCGATGTTGCCGTTGTTGGCGATGCGGGCGGCGATGTAGACCTTGCCCTCGTCGCAGTCGTCTTCACAGACGTCGAGGATCTCGGCGGTCAGATCCCAGTACTCGCTGGGCGGGCGGCCCACGTCGCCCGAGCGGAAGCTGTTGTAGAGCGAGTAGTTGGCCTCGGTGGGGCTGGGCACCGTGCCATTGTCTTCGATGTTGGTGATGTAGTAGGCGTGCTGATTCCAGATCTTGCGGCCGGGGGGCCAGGTCTGATCGGCGTCGCCATAGACGGTGACCCCGCCATAGGAGCCCGAGTAGACGCAGTGGCCGACGATGATCTCCACCTGGTCGTCGCCGTCGATGTCGGCCACCACCGGAGTCTCCAGGATTGTGTAGGAGCCGTGGGCGGTGGAGCGGAACTTCTCGCTGCCGTCGAGGCCAGAGAAGAAGCGCACGGTGGTCTCGTCGGCGAAGAGCACCTCGGGGTAGCCATCCATCTCGAAGTCGAAGAAGGTGGGGCCGGCCGCGCCGCTGGCGTCGGTGATGGCGGCGTTCCACTTCACCGAGCCGCCCCAGTTCAGCGCCACCAGGGCGTTCTGGGCGGCGAAGACGATCTCGGGCTGACCGTCGCCGTCGAGGTCATCGATGCCCGGCGCGCTGAGGTTGCCGGAGTAGGTGAGGGGGCCCCAGGCCACCGTGCCGTCGGACTCCATGCCGTAGACATAGATGCCGCTGGTCTTGACGATCTCGCCCTGGCCGTCGCCATCGAAGTCGGCCACGGCGACGAGGCCGTCGAGGCCGCCGTTGTCCCACTTCACGCTGCCGTCTTTGTTGTAGGCGGTGCTGCCGGTGACCACCTCCAGACTGCCGTCGCCGTCGAGGTCGATGACGGCGGAGAGGGCGCCGTAGGTGCCGCCCACGCCGGAGCCGCCGTAGGGGGCCGCCCCCTTGCCCCGGCCGCCGCGGGCGAGGAGGGTGCCGTCGGCCCCGCGGATGATGGCGTCGCCCACCACCACCTCCACGTTGCCGTCGCCGTCCATGTCGGCGAGGGAGGGGTAGGAGTAGCCGTAGGGGTCGAGGCTGCTGTTCAGGCCGGTCTTGCACCACTTCTCGGCGCCGTTGCTGCCCGAGAGCGCACACACCTTGCTCTCGCTGGCGGTGACCACGTCGGGCTGGCCGTCGTTGTCGACGTCGCCGATGGCGAAGCCGCCGTCCTGGCCGTACATCGCGGTGGTGCTCCACTGCGGCGTGCCGGTGCGGCCGTTGAGCGCGATCACGCGCTGGTTCTGGTAGATCAGCACCATCGGGATGTCTTCGCTGTCGATGAGGCCATCGCTGTTGGTGTCGACGATCTGGCCCACGCCCGCCGGGCCGCAGAAGGCCGAGCTGCCGTAGCTCCACTCCACCACCGGTGTGAAGCTGCCGGTGGACAGCTCCACCTCGCACTCGTCGTTGAGGGGCACCGGGCTGGGCGCGGGCTGGGGCGGATCGCCGCAGGCGTCGATGTCGGCGAAGGGCCCGGTGTCGTCCTCGTCGGTGGCGTCGGTGTCGCGCCCCGGCTTTTCATCGGCTTTTTCGTTGAGCAGGTCGTAGTCACTGCCGCAGGCGAGCAGCAGCAGGGCGAGGAGGGGGCGGTGCATGGGGTTCTCCAGCGGCGAGGGCGCAGTGTAGCCTAGGGACGCAGGTCTTTGGCGCAGAGGCGGTATCCCTTGATCAATCCCGACAAGACCGGCCGGAGCTGCCCCTGGCGCAGGGCCCCCCCCACCTGCAGGGCGGCGAGGCCGACGTTGGACCAGGCGAAGGCGGCGAGGTGGGCCGGGTCCTGGGGCTGGTGCTGGCGGAAGAGGTACCAGTGGCTGTAGACCACCCGCGCGGCCCGGTCGCCCATGCCGCCTCGATTGGCGGTGGACTTTTTGTGGTGCAGGCGGGCGTAGGGGGTCTGCAGCAGGGTCCAGTGGCGGGCCACCCGCTGGGAGAGGTCGAGGTCTTCGGCCAGGGTGTAGCCGGGCAGGAACTCGACGAAGCGCTCGGTGGCCAGGGCCTCTTTGCGGTAGGCCACCCGGCCGGTGGCGGCGGCGGGGATGGCCACCACCTTGGTCGGCGACTGAAGCCAGCGAATGGCCCCGGTGGGGTAGATCACCGACTGATCCCCCTCGGCATGGTGGGTGAGCCTGAACAGTCGGGCCACCGCCGCGCCCGTGGGGTCGCGGAAATTCTCATTGGCGAAGGTGCCCATCACCGCGCCCACCGGCGGGCTCGCCGGGGTGGCGAAGGCGTTGAGGGTGGCCTCGATGTAGTCGGGCAGCAGGCGCACATCGTCGTCGAGGAAGAAGATGAGGTCGCCCGAGGAAAGCTCGATGCCGTGGTTGCGCTGTACGCTCGTGCCGGGCCGGCAGGTCTCGTAGACCAGGGCCACGCCGCTGCCGGCGAGCCGCTCCACCAGCAGGTCTTCGACCCGATCGGCGCCCGCGTCGATCACCACGAGCTCGTGGGGGCGCTGGCTCTGTTCAAGAAGCGTGTCGAGGAAGGGGCCGATCTCGACCCGACGGTTCATCGTCGGGAGGACAACGCTGATGCGGGGCGCGGTCATGGGCTCACCGGCGCGTGGGCTCGTGCACCACGCTGTCGACGAAGTCAAGAAGGGAGGCCTCGACCTTGAGACCGATGGCGTCTTGGGTCTCGCGGTTGAGCACCACCCGCGAGGCGGTGGGGGCCTCGGGCGTGATGGCGCCGGGGTTCTCGCCGTTGAGGATGCGCTGGGCCAGGACGGCGGCCTGCCCGCCGAGGTTGGCGTAGTCGGGGGCCACGCAGAAGAGCGCGCCGGCCTCCACCAGGGCCTCGGAGTAGACCAACAAGGGCATGCGCGAGCGGCGGGTCTCTTGCTGGAGCAGGCGGAAATTGGCCGGCGTGAGGATGTGGCTGTCGGGCAGCAGCCAGATGGCGTCGACCTCGCGGCGGAGGGCCGAGAAGGAGCGGCGCAGGTCGTCGCCGGGGGTGACCCGCCGGGCTGTGACCTTGTAGCCGAGGCTGCGGGCGGCCTCGATGGCGGCGCCCACGTTGGGGTCGGAATTGTCGGAGGAGACGAGCAGGCCGATGCGCTTGACCCGGGGGGCGAAGAGCTGGAACTGGGCCAGCACCATGTCGGGGGGCACCTGCATGCTGATGCCGGTGACCTGGATGCCCTCGATGCCGTAGCGGGCCGGATCGACGACCATCGCGTAGATCAGCGGCACCTGGGGGAGCTGCTGGGTGGCGATGTAGGCGGCCTTGGCCCCGAGCGCGAAGATGAGGGGGGGCGGGTCGGCCTGGAGCTGCTGGGCGGCGCGCAGGGCCTGACTCTTGTCGCCGCGCAGGTCCATCACCTGGATGGGGATCCCCAACTCGCGGGTGAAGGACTCGATGGGTGCCGAGTAAACCGGCAGATCGTCGCTGCGCAGCACCACCACCGCGGTGCGGGCCGCCGCCACGCCGCTCCACAAGGCCAGCAGGGCGGCGATCATGGCTCCACCGCGGCGGTTGAGGTGCGGCCCTCTTCGATCGAGACGGAGCGGGTCCAGCTCTGGCCGGTGGCGGGGTCGGTCACGACTACCTCGTGTGCGCCGGTGATGAGGCGGGTGCGCAGCACCGTGCGGCCCAGCTTGCAACCGTCTACCTTGACTTCGAAGCTCCGTCCGGCCCCGGCCGAAACATTGAGGAAGCCCGAGGGGCTGCCGCGGGTGAGGCGGTCGGTGCAGCTTTGGGTCTTGGCGACCGGCGCTGTGGGCGGCGGGGCCTCGGCGGCGACGGGCGTGGGCGCGGGGGCGGGCTCCGCCGGGGTGGCGGCGACCGGCTCGGGCGTGCTGGTGCTGGGGGTGTCCTTGGCTGCTTTGGCGCGCCCGTCGGGCTTCTTGATGGGGGCGGTGGAGGGTGGGCCCGTGGGTGCGCGGGCCACCGCTG